>Ga0155122_123_pt1 | contig 45172 bp, 50 predicted proteins | sample RifCSPhighO2_01_FD_106090 | JGI IMG/M metagenome (GOLD analysis project Ga0155122, IMG submission 106090) | Candidatus Zambryskibacteria bacterium RIFCSPHIGHO2_01_FULL_44_22b
CCCGCTTCAGAAACAGTTTGAAATTCGTGAGAATATTTAGAGAAAGTGCTGCCATCAGCGAGAGTGAAGTAAGTTTTGTCACCGATACCGCATCTTCCAAATACGTTCATGTAAGCCTTCTTCACGCGCTCATAAAACTCATTTTGCTCTTCCTCTGTGCGGTTAAAGGAATACAAGTCTTTCATCAGAAATTCGCGCCCGCGCACAATACCGCTCTTGGCACGAAGTTCGTTCCTGAATTTAGTTTGAATTTGATACGGATAAATCGGCAAATCTTTGTAAGACGCTATGTATTCGGTGAGCAAGTTGACAAGCTCTTCATCGTGAGTAAAGCCCAAACCAAGCTCAACATTATCTTTAAGTTTTGTTTTAAACCAAACATCTACTACTTCGTCATTCCAGCGACCGACCTTCTCCCAAACTTCTTTCTTCTGTAGAGCCGTGAGAATAAGTTCCTGGCCGCCAATAGCATTCATCTCTTCTCGAACGATACTTTCTATCTTTTTTAAAACGCGTAAGCCCAGCGGAAGATAGGAATAAACTCCCGCCATTTCTTTATGTATAAATCCGGCGCGGGTTAGAAGGATGGCATTTTTGGAAACCTCATCTTTCGGCGCTTCCCGGCGAGTCTTGGTAAATAGTGTGCTTTGTCTCATGGCGCCAATATTTTATCAGAAAATATTACGGACGTCTTGGATGGTGATAAAAACCATGAGAAGTATCAGAAGGGCGAAGCCGGCGAGGTTTAGAAAGTTAAATATAGCCGGTTTAATTTTGCGGCGGGTAACAGCTTCTATACCAACAAAGAGTAATCTTCCCCCATCGAGCGCCGGGATCGGCACGAGGTTGATGACAGAGAGGTTTATAGATATAAGAGCGGTGAGAATAAGGAGCGAAGAAAAGCCATATGAACTCGCTTCTCCCACTATCCCCACTATGCCCAACGGTCCAGAAACTTCAGCAAGAGTAAAGTGAAGAATCGCTTTAATAGTCTCAGAAGTAAACATTAGAGTATTCGATAGACCTATATATAAAGAGCGGTAAACTATAGCGAGCAAAAGCCAAGCGAAAAGAAAGTTGAATACTACTCCTCCCATAAGTACCGCCGCCTGAATTCCCCTATTTTTATTTTGAAAACTGTCTGAAGACTTGGAAACCGAGTTTCCAAGTGCACTTGGAAACTCGGTTTCCAAGTGGGTATTTTCGCCAAATATTTTCACAAAGCCGCCAAACGGAAGCCAATTTAATGTAAATGGCGTCCCCTTCCATAGAAAAAGCTTTTTAGCCCGTGGCGGGAAACCAATGCCGAATTCATCTACTCTGATGCCGAAAAATCGCGCGACCAGGAAATGTCCTAGCTCGTGGACTATTACAAGCGCACTCAAAATTATGATGAAAATGATTAAAGACAATTTAGTTATTCAGAAATTTCAGTTTCTTTTTTAGTAAACAATTCTTCAAGTTTTTTATTTACCTCATCGACCAATTTCTGAAGCTCCGTCTTAAGTCGAAACTTGTCGTCCTCACTCAAATCTTTGCCCGCTCGATTCAAAGTTTTTTCCCGCTCCGTCCTTACTGCCACGCGCGCTTCTTCAAACTTTTCTTTCGCCACTTTTGACAACATCATTCGCCTTTCCGACGTCAATTCGGGGAAAGAAACTCGAAGCCCACTGGCATCGACTGCTACCGATAAGCCCAAGTTCGATTCTCTGATAGCCTTGTCGATATCTTTGATAGCGTTCTTGTCCCAGACGGTCAGGCGCAGAGTCTTGGGATCTTCTACTGAGACAGTGGCGAGCTGGTTAATGGGCACGGACGAGCCATAAGCACTCACTGATACGCGGTCGAGGATAGACGGCATTGCCCGGCCGGTACGGATGCTAGTGTATTCCTTCTTGAGCCACTCGACTGTGGAGTCGCTAACCTTTTTAAATTCACTGAAGTTGTACATGGAACTATTCTAGCACGAGCGCCAAATGTTCGAGAATTAGTCGAGAGGAAGCAGACCTGTCGTCTGCAAACAACCTGAACTTATAAACTTGTTCCGATTTGGTGAGAAGAAGTAGGCTATCTAGAAAGTCTGATAGATTTCTCTCATCGTCGACAAATTTTTTGACGAAAAGCATCCGGTCTTTTATGGAGAGTCCGATAAATTTCTCCGCATCAGTACTTGGCGGTTTCACCGCCAAGTGGCGAACAACTTGCATGCGGGAGCGTAGAGTTGGGAGGATCAACTCCTCACCTTTTACCACCAGGAAAAAGTACGTGTCGACTGCAGGGTCTTCAAATGTTTTGAGAAGCGCGTTCTGTGCTTCTATGGTGATTTTCCCAGAAGCTATAAGATAAACTTTCTTATCAGTAAATGCTCTCCTCACCGCGGACTGTGACAACTCTCTCGCCTCATCAATACCAAAAGTCTCGTTCTTGAATACGAAAAAGTCTGGCGAGCCTTTCAAAGACGGGAAAGTCTCGTGCAATAATTTCTCCGCTTCCTCCAAGCCGCCTATGACGAGATTGGCGTGGTGAAGGTTATTGAGATTTCTTGACATCCAGAAGCTCGACTTCGAAAACCAGAGTGGAGTTGGGAGGTATGGCGCCGATACCTGTCGAACCGTAAGCATATTCGGGAGAGATTGTAAGAACTCTCTTGCCACCGACACGCATACCAATCATCCCTTCATCCCAACCTTTGATAACCTGTCCGACACCGAGAGTGAAGTCGAAAGGAGTATTGCGGTCGACGGAACTGTCGAAGACCTTGCCGTCTGTGAGCCTGCCAACATAGTGCACGGTGAGCATATCTCCACGAGCCGCCTCTGTACCCTCGCCCACTACCACGTCTTCCCTGGTAACCGATGTATTTGTATCCATTTGTGTTTCGTGTGTTGTCGAAGCAGAGTTAAAGAAGTTTAGTAAAGTTTCGCCGAAGAATACATAGGTTATTAATCCGAGACTTACAGCAAGAGCTATCGCCTGTTTTTTATTAAGATTTCTCATATCAATATGATATTATAAGGCTATGGAAGAATCAATCAAGCTCGCCGAAAAGCGGGTAACTGAAATCTCCAAGGAATTCAAAGAGGGTTTTGAGTTCTTAGCAAATTATCCTAAATCGATCACCTTCTTCGGCGGAAACCAGATAAAGGAAGACAATCCATATTATAACGATGCGAAGACTCTTGCCTCAAGACTTGTAACGGAGTTAGGTTATGCGATAGTTACTGGCGGCGGCCCTGGCATCATGGAGGCTGCCAATCGCGGTGCATACGAGTCGGGCGGCACTTCTATCGGACTACTTATACAGTTGCCTGACGGACAAGTTACCAACCGCTACATCACGAAGTCATTTGCCTTGTACTACTTTTTCATACGCAAAGTCTGTCTTTCGTTTTCCGCTGAAGCATTTATCTTCTACCCGGGCGGCTTCGGTACTTTGGATGAGTTTTTTGAGATCTTAACTCTTGTTCAGACCAAGAAAATTGTGGGCGTACCGATGATCTGCGTCGGAAGCGAATACTGGAACAAGCTCAAAAGCTTCATGGTGGAGGAAATGGAAAAACGAGGGACGATAGCACCGGGCGACATGGATCTTTTCCATATTCGAGACAGCCACGACGAGATTATCGAGATTGCAAAGACAGCGAGAGTGCGCGTCGTCGTCCCGATAACCGGCCTCGCCGAGTAGGAATATCAAAAATAGACGGAGGAAAGATTTCCCCTGCGATCTGCCGCGCCACTTTATCGCCACCAAATACGGACAGCAATATGCCGACTCTATTACAGCCAAGATTGTAATAAAGTCTGTCGTGTTCCGGATCGGAGCCGATCATCCTCAAGCGGTTATTCGTATACCCCATCACACCATACCACATGAAAGAGTATTGCAAATCTTTAACTTTGTCGTAAGTCTTCCGTATAAAATCTGTGATCTGATTCTTAGCTGAATCAGAAACTTCACGAGTTCGATCATACTCCTTTTTTTCTAGCTGGAAATCTGGACCACCAACAGAAACAAGATTGTGTCTAATATTTACTTCATATTCATAAGGCCTGCGAGTAACGTAAAAATACGGTACGCCATCGTTATCCGTAATATCAGCTGCCTTTTTCGAAAAATAACTTATTGCAGATGGAATACCAGTAAACTTTTCTAAGTATCCACCCATAAAAGCGACAATTCCATGAACGTTATGATGAAATTTGGTGTCGATAGAAAGACCTGATGGTGCGAATATCTCGAACTTCTCAAATCCATTTGTGCACAAGACAACCTTATCGCACTCGACAGTATGTTTTATAGCGTCAAGAAGCACCTTGTCTTCTTTGAGCACTACTTTGCCAATGCGAGTGTATTCGTAGAGGCTAAATCTATCCTGATATTTTTTGAGAAGGTAAGTTACTACTTCCTGACAGAAGAGCGCGGAATTCATCACGCCTTTCTGTGCGGAGTTCACGGCAATGTATTGCGGATCAAAAGTCTCGAGTTTGAGAGCAATTTCATCACGAGAAACTATAGAGAAGAAACCATTGTATTTCTCCGGAATTTTATGCAGGAAGTCGGCATCTTCCCATATTTCTACTGGCCCGGCGTAGAGACCACCCTTCCGGCGTAGAAAATTGTTTTCCAAGTGGCCAAGCACCTGCTCTTTTGTAGAATACCCTGCATAACCCTGGAAGCGGAAAAGTGGGATATCGAGTTCCGCTTCCGTATACATCTGATTTAGAAGTTCCCACGCCCTATCGAAACTCTTCTGGCCTTCACACGCCATTTCTAGCCCAAACTCTTTTACAATGTCTCGAAATGGGCGCTCGAAGTATCCGGAAATTTGCCCGGCATTGTGTCCAGTGGCACCGTGGGCTAATTTATCGCCTTCAATGAGCAAAACTTTTTTATTGGTATTCTTTAGCAGGAAAAAAACAGTGGAGATACCGGCAATACCGGCGCCAACTACCGCTATATCAGTCTTCTCATCACGAGTTAAAGAAACAGTTTGTCTATCCTTATCCAGCTGATGAATCCACGGAGAAGTGTTCGCCATCGTAGATATATTATATCACTGGTTATCGACACCTTTTAGCTCAACGGGAAACATTTGACTTTTTAATATAAAGTGGTGTATAATTCCGCCGGACTCGATTTTTGTCAAAATTCAATGATTCTGCGCTTCAGCGCATGGAGGTAATATGATCCTGTTAGTTATTCTGACACTTGTAATTGCGGCTACTCTCTTTATAGGGAGCGGGTTTGCAATCAGAGCATTGGCACGAATTCCCTTCTATTGGGTATTCACGCCAGCCAACACATTCTGTCTCGTCGTCAGCGACGAAGATGAGTCGGGCGATGGCATGACTGGTGTAGGAAACTTAGTCAATGTTTTGCATGCCGTCCCTGGCAAGCGACTCAACAAAAATGCTCTGGATACCATGGAATGGCAGTTCGAGGATGGAGAAGATCCGGAACATGACAGATTCTCGTTCCGAAAACTCGGAGTCCAATCAATGGGAAACATCTTCTATACCACTCGCTTCAACGTCGACAAACGTATGCGATTTGCGAGAGAAAAGAAGCTCAAAGAAGAAGAGGAAAAGGGCGAGGTAAGAGCGGTCTCCACGGAGATGCCGCATACGGTTACGAAAATCAACCGTACTCGCAACGTCTTCTACTCCGGCGAGCTCTCTGTCTCTATCAAGGAAGCGGACACGGCTGACAAACTGGGGCTCGACATGGAAATTGATTTTTCCTTTCGACGCAAATACCCGGTCAAGTCAGTACTGCGACTTGCGGACGCCTCGGCATTTCTCACCAGTCTGGTTGAACAGATTGTGAATAACGAGACGGTCGTCCGTCCTGCCGAAGATTATATCGGCGACAAGAACACTAAAACAAACAGGGAGGATTTGGCTTTATTTATCGCATCTAATCAAACCTTCCATGACGAGATAGAAAAAGAAGTAGGGTTCGCTATCGTCAAAGTCAGCTTGCGTGATGTAAAAATGAAGAAAGAGCATCGCGATCTTCTGGAACTTCAGGTTACTGCCGACAAAAAGGCGCAGGCTAAGATCAGAGATGCTGAAGGGGACCGGGATGCACAGAAGGCTCGCAATGAAGGCGATGCGGACAGAATCATCAGAGTGATTATTCCAGCCGCCAGAGACGAGCGGACCGTCGCAGTGCGCACGGCAGAAGCGTACGAGAACAACAAAACCGTAACCACCTTCGCTCCCGGAAGCGACAAAATGCTCCCATTAGGAAAGTGAGGTGAAAGATGAGTTTGATTCTCAAAGCAATCAGAAAAGCTAGGCAACTTCAACAAGCTAATCAAGCAAGGACCAACCCATCCCAGCCACCTAAGAAAAATTCCGATGGATTGGTAATGGCAACGTTGATAGCATTATGTGTTGCCATTGCCGCTCTGTTGGTATGGTCTGCCTCTTCTCTGGTTACGAGTATTAACTGGCAAACAGTGGGCTGGGTCACACTCTTCGCGATACTTGCTGGAGTTTTAGGACTCCTCATTTACAAAAAGGGGTGGAAAAGCACCTTGAAGTTGGTGGCGACAGTCGGAGCGATTTTAATCGCCATACTCCTGATCCGCTCGTGGCAGACCGGAGGAGAAGACGATGGACCGACTCTGGTAGTGACTCGAAAGTGGTCGAGTGTAATCCGGGTGCCAGTCGGGCAACAATTTATCTTGGACAGACGGGAGAATGTCGCTTACGCGATAAGAACCCAGTCCGGAAACATTGTCAGGTTCCCGCAGGATCCGGAGAACGACACTCGAACCGCGTGCGAAAAACACGTCTGGATCCAAGAAGCGGTATCGAGCTTCCAGATCATAGTCACAGAACCGGGCGTGGAGGAGGTCAGTTTCGATCTAGCCTTCACCACGTACCAAAGAGGAGGTCCGTGCAAGATTCCTGACAATCAAGTGGGACCAGAGGTGACTCCCGCACCCGAACCTCCTCCGCAAGGAAGAAAAGTAGTTTAGTTATTCAATTGAAAGCGCCCCGAGCTTGTCGAGGGGCGCTTTTTTCTTTTTAGAATACTAGAAGGGTAGGTATCCTCCAGTGTTAGGAATACCGAATGTGTTTAGTATCAGGCGTATCAGTCCATAAGCAGATATCATGATGAACATGCCGAAGAGACCCCAGAAGATTTTCCTTTTGCCTTCCTCGCGTGAGGCATCAGCAGTCTCGGAAGAGATGAATTTAACTATACCCCAGAAGAACACCACTAGGGCTATAGCAAACACCAAGAGAATCAGCGGATTCAATATGTACTGACTGATCTTGTCGAGAAGAGCGAAAACGGTCATCCAGGAAGAGTTTAGAGACCTTGAACTCCAGGAACCGACAAGTCACCACCTTGGTTAATGTTGAAGGCGCCTCCGATAAACCCGATGAGACCCCAAATAGAAACCATGATGAAGAGAGCGACAACGCTATAAATCATCATACTCTTAGCGCCCTTACGAGCCTCTTCGTCACCAGCGGCGAAGACAAATTTAACTAGACCCCAGAAGAAGGCGAGAAGACCAAGCCCGACCACTATAGGCAGAGCCGTATCCACCAAGTTCTTAATAGAATTCAGGAGGGTCGTGAGATTGGTTAGGCTTTGAGCCGAAGCTAATGCCGGTACCAATGCCAGAGCTGTAATAATAACTTTTTTCATGATACGAATTTTACGAATTAGATCGAATGATACGAATAATTAACCTTGCGGTATATCTATATGATACGAGAAGTAACTTAAAGCGCAATCTAGCTATCCACTATCCACTATCCGTTTGCTCTAGGGTCGAATGGATTCATGTTCGGAATATCACGCGGTGATTCTGGGAATGTCGTGTCCGGCAGACCAAGTTCTCTTTGCACGAAACCTATTATCCCAGCGACAGAAATCATGACAAAAAGAGCGATAGTGCCCCAAATCATCAATCTCTTGCCTTCATCTACCGCCTTCTCATCTCCACCAAGACGGAAGACAAATTTGGCCAATCCCCAGAAAAACACCAGAAGCGCTACGCCGATAAGTGTAGTAATAAGTAGATCGACAACATTACCTACTGATCCAATAAGGGTTCTGATACTAGAGACTTGAGCAATATTCTGCATGTGTCTTAATTACCTGTGCTGTATGGGCGCAAGAGCGGCAAACCAAACGGCCTGGTAAAACCTACATCCCTATATGCCATGGCGAGGATGCCCCAAATCGAGACCATGACAAAAAGCGCTATAAGCCCCCAGATCATAAGATTCTTTCCTTCAATCACAGCCTTCTCATCTCCGCCTATTCGGAAGATAAATTTCACAAGACCCCAAATAAAAGTGAGCAGTGCCAAACCAACCAATATAGGGATGATTAGCTTTATAATATCCACGAAGATGAGTATTAAATCATGAAGTGTCATTAGAGTCAGGCTGGTGGGCAGAATCTACCCTCGGCATTGGATATAAGTTCAATAGTTCTGCATATTGCCCCAGAAAATACCCAAGCACCAAGCAGAAGCGCTGTACCTATGGCGGCATAGAGAAGAGCTTTGTGCGCTGTGCTTATCTTGGTCTCATTACCTTGCGCCGTCACATAGAGAAAGCCAGCATAAATAAACGCAAGCACGCAGAGCACTCCACCAATAGGAAGAAGGATGTCTTTGATAACAGATTGTAGGAGAGCAAAAAGTGAATCACCTCCCTTGAAAGGATTATCGAGTGTAATTGGTGGCGGCGGTGGATTGCCTCCGGATGCACTTCCTGGGTTTCCAGCAGCTTGCGCAAAGACCAAAGCCGAGCCAATAGCAAAAAATATTGTGAGCGAGAGAAGTGAAGCTATAAAAGTTTTTTTCATCACTGTGGTTGGCCGAGTAGTGAAAGCCCTGGCCTCAATAGAACCGTAGTTATAGTGTAGACCAAAACCCAGGCGACGAGTATCCACAGGTAGCCCTTGAGCACCTTTCCTAGCATCTCTTTCGCTTTCGTCTTATTACTTTCATTGCCACCAGATGTTAGTAAGAGAAAGCCGGCGTAAGCGAAAGCGGCTGTAGCAAGAAAGGTGGATATAATTATGAGATTAGTAATAAGATTTTGAGTCAACTCTATAAGATGACTGAAGGTGCAAACCTCGGTTACTCCATCACAGACTATAAACTCTTTCATATTATTTAATTAATTCATTTATCTCTTCATTGGCTTTATTGATAGCCTCGAAGCTACGAGCGCGGCCGGAAGTGACGGACTCTATCATGTCGTTCCAAACATCTTTGGTCGCACCGGCGTCTGGGTCAAGCCACCCTCTTGATTGTACAGCGGCATCGTAGAAGACGGAAAGTATAGAGTCGGAAGGTCTTGCCGACAATATATCACGTCGAGCTGGCGCGAGCTGCATTATCTCCGAGAGAGCCCGCGCGCTGTCGCGCGCGACGAGCTTGGTAGCGGCCGCGAGCGCGGCCGCCGGATTCTTCGAGCCCCTTGAGATCGCAACAGCGCGCAGTCGACCGAAAGTGATCGTCTTGCCCGAGACTCTAGACTGTGGCACGGCGGCGACAGCGAAATTTAGAGTTGGATTTTTATTCTTCAGAGCACGAAGTTCGCTTGCAAAACCAATGTAGTAAGCGCTGTCCCCAGAAGTAAAATGAGTTTGCGCATCTATCAAAGAACGGTTCCAGCTGTAGAAAGCTTTGGCGGGATTTGAGAACTGGGTATAGAAGTCGAGGGCGGATTCGGCCGGCGAGATAGAGAGATTGAAATTGTTATTGAGTTCGGAGTGCAATCCGCCAGTTGGCGGAACAGCGGTAATAGGCGTACCCGCTTGGAGCATTAGAAGCGATAGTATCTCTTTAGCACGAGGAATGTTACGAGCTTCGCCAAGCGCAATTGCCGACTGCGTCAGATTAAGCGCCGGATCTTTTTTAGTAAGTTTGGAAGCCGCGGAATATATTTCATCCCAATACGCCATAGGTCGTGCGAGACCTGCCGCCGAAAGAAGATCGCGGTTATAATAGAGCACCAAAGGGTCAATGATAAGAGGTAAAGCGTAAGCGCCGGATGAGTCGAGGAAAAGTTCTCCTTCCTCGACAAAAGTTTGTTTGAAATCGCGTTCGCTAATATTTGCATATGGGATTACGACGAGTTTCGCCTTTTCTTTCCATAAACCATCTTGAGTAAGGATGATGAGGTCGGGACCTGCGCCCGTAGCAAGCGCTTCGGTAAACTCGGTCGCAAGAGTTTCCGCTGGCTTTTCTACATAATTTACAGATAAGCTCCTGTCCTGGAGAATGTGCGGACTGTTTAAGAGAAGGCTAAAGTCCTGGCTCGGGATATCTCCCCAGATGACAGCAGTGAAGTCGCCTCCACTACCACCTCCGCGATAGAGAGAGAATGTCGCCACCGCTACCAATATAAAAAATCCAAAAAAACCAAGGAGAATAATCTGGAATTTTGACATACTATAAGTATAGAACACAAAACACAGATTGCACAAAGCACAAATAGAGTCCGAAAGCACAAAGCCTAAAACTAAAACGTTTGTGTTTTAGGTAGTTTGTGTTCTGTGTTTTATTTGTGCTCTGGTTCCTGTGCTTTGTGTTTTTATAGGCAGATTAAAGATGCGATACTGTCTCCTTCGCGGAGCTTCATGATGCGCACGCCCTGTGTCTGACGGCCGAGGATTGGAACCTCTTTTAGATCTACTCGTACCACTTGGGATTTTTTGGAAATTGCGATCACTTCTTCCTCCTCACCATTAACCACTTGGGAGCCAATGACTTTACCAGTCTTTGCTGTTACTTTGGAAGTCAAAATTCCCGAGCCTCCCCTACCTTGCACTTTGTATTCAGAAAGTTTTGTGCGCTTACCATAGCCATTGGCCGATATTACTAGCAAATGCGCGTCCTTCCAATCTTTTTTAATCGGATGAGCCCCTATCACTTCATCGCCCCCGCCCGAACGACCGTCCGGTCGGGCGGGTTTGGAAAGTTTGATGGCCCGCACACCGCCGGCGGCTCGGCCCATCTCGCGCACCGCCGAATCTTTAAATCTTATAGACTGGCCTTCTTTAGTCACGATGGAAATGTCATCGCCTTTCTCTATAAGTCCTACGGAGATTAGCTTGTCACCAGCCGCAAGTTTGATGGCGATGATACCGGATGCGCGCACATCGTGGAAGCTCTTGGCCGCCACCTTTTTAGTCACACCGTCTTTAGTGACAAAGACGAGTGAACCACCCGCAATTTCTTTGGCATTTTTAGGCATTGCAAGTATTGATGTCACCTTCTCATCGTCAGAAAGGGAAATAAAGTTCATGACACTCTTGCCGCGCGTAGCCCGCTTACCTTCCGGGATGTCATACATCTTGATCTGGTATGCTTTGCCCTTGTCGGTAAAGAAGAGTAGATCGGCATGAGTCGAGGCCGTCAAGAAATTAGTAACGAAATCTTCTTCTTTGGTATCAAGGTCGACCACACCCACACCGCCGCGCTTCTGGCGCTTGTATTCGTCGGGATTAGTGCGTTTGATGTAGCCGCCAGCAGTGAGCACCAGCGCATTCTCTTCTTCCGGCACTAAGTCTTCGACGGAAAGCATTTTGACTGCGCCCTTGATCACTCGCGTACGGCGCTCATCGCCATACTTTTCTTTAATTGCGATCAACTCGTCTTTTACTACTTTCAAAATTTTCTTGGGCGAAGCAAGTAGTTCTTTCATCTCTTTGATAAATGCTTGGACTTCTTTCAATTCGTCTTCGACCTTTTGTCTCTCGAGGCCGGCGAGTTTCTGCAAACGCATTTCAAGAATGGCATTGGCCTGGAGTTCGGAGAATTTGAATTCTTTCATCAAACTGGCTCTGGCATCTTCGACAGTCTTCGACGCGCGGATGAGTTTGATAATCGCTTCGATATGGTCGAGAGCTTTTTTGAGGCCAAGCAAAATGTGTTCGCGCTCTTCGGCTCGCGCGAGCTCGAACTTCGAGCGGCGAGTGACTACCACCTCGCGATGCTTGAGGAATTCGAGAAGACACGTTTTGAGCGAGAGGGTTTGTGGCACGCCATCAACCAGCGCCACCAGGTTGAAGTGGAAAGTCTCTTCGAGCTGGGTGTGTTTATACAGAGCATTGAGCACTTTTTGCGGCTGACTTCCCTGTTTAAGATCGACGACGACCCTGATGTCTTTGGTGGACTCGTCTCGCAAGCCTCTGATGCCCTCTATCTTTTTCTCCCGTACGAGGTCAGCGATCTTCTCTATCAATCCCTCGGCTTTGTTTACTCGGTAAGGGATCTCGGTGATGATAATTTGGTTTCCGCTTTTACCATCGACAATCTCCGCTACTCCTCGCACTACTACTCCGCCGCGGCCGGTGGCGTAAGCATGGTGAATATCTTTCTCATTGAAAATAATGCCGCCGGTCGGAAAGTCCGGGCCTTTGATAAATTCTAGTAGGTCTTCGGTAGTGGCGTCGTTGTTGTCTGCCAAGTGAATGGTGGCATCGACCACTTCTGAAAGGTTGTGCGGCGGAATGTTGGTCGCCATACCAACGGCGATGCCGAGGGTGCCATTGAGCAAAAGATTTGGTACGACCGCTGGCAAGACTACTGGTTCTTGTTTCGTGCCGTCATAGTTCGGACGGAAGTCCACTGTATCTTTATCAATATCTTTGACCATCTCACCGGCAATACGGCTCATTTTGGATTCCGTATAACGCATGGCCGCCGCGCCGTCACCATCTATCGAGTTGTGGACAAAGACATCTGCCGCCAAAGCAAAATTGTGAGTTCCGTCAATGGTCAGATCATAAACATCTTCATGTTTTTTAGTGAAGACAACTTTTTTAACCTTATGGTTTGAGACAACCTCGATCTTAATTCGAGTTACGTCCCCACCGTAATATTTTTCCAGACCAGTTTTCCATGAAGTTGCAGCTCCATATGGATAAAGTGTGTGCCGTGCTTTTTCGTATTGCGATGGCGACAATATATACCCCGAATCCAGAACTGATTTACAAATTGCGTCAAATTTTTTCTTACCCGTTAGATTGGTTGTATGGTTTTTATTACCCTTGACGATCTTTTCATGCATCCAGGAACGATATTCTGGGTTTTGCCAGAGATTTTTAAGAGTTTTGGTAGCTCTCTTACTTAATTCTTCTCTCTTTTCAGGATGATCTTTTATATATTGAATGTTAACGGCCTTCAAAAAGGTTCTCATCTTCTCTCTATACTCTGGATCCTGCCAATTTTTCTTGTTTCTATCAGATAATCTTTGTGAATTAGCTTCTCTATTTTCCTGGTTATCCCAAAATTCTTTTCTGCCTTTTGCTAATTTAGCTACATAATTAGGATCATTTTTATGTCTAGAAGCAGTCAGATTTGAGTGTAATCGCCAATGATCCAACCATTGCATTCTCTTAATATTTTCTGGGCTGTTATTTAATTTATTGAAATCAGCGTGGTGCCTTACTTTGCCGTCTTTTTTAGAATAAACATTATTAGAAAGATTGTATTCGTCAGCCAAATGATGAGTGAAGTTCCATTCACCATTAGGTTGCAATATCATTTCATAGTCGGTCATTTCAGGAATTGAAGTGTCATTCAAAGTGGATAGCCTTGTGTATATAGGCATTAAAGAAGCCTCTGGTTTTAAGTCTTTAGCTTCAACATATTCTCCGTTCCTAGTCATAAACTTATGGTTAAGCGTACACTCAATCTCCTCTCCGTTATCTACAATAATCTTCATTATTTCAGCACCTTTGATAGTGAGACGAGGTGCTCTAATTTTGGCAATAGTTATTTTCCCTTCGCCATTGATTGTAAATGTATAATTTTGTTTTCCCTTTTTATCTTCCTTAATAAGCTCTTCGAAAGAAAGGCTTCTGCCATCAGCCAACCGAACTTTTGTGTCTTTTGTAAAACAACCGAAATTTCCTTGGCCGATGATCATCGGGTAACGCATCGAGAAATCCTGCGCCATCTTGACCATCGCTTCATATATAGAACTGTCGCCGTGCGGATGGTATTTGCCCATCACTTCGCCGACGACGGATGCAGACTTTTTAGTTTTGGCTGTAGCAGAAAGGCCGATCTCATTCATCGCATAGAGGATGCGGCGGTGCACTGGCTTGATGCCGTCGCGGACATCAGGAAGAGCACGATCGGTGATGACCGACATCGCATAGTCGATGAACGACTCTTTCATCTCGCTCGTGATAGCGCGCGAAACTACCCGCTTATCGGAATTATTTTCGGTCATAGGTATTTACCACTTCCAAACCTTTCTCCAAATTACCTACATCGCTTCGCAAAACTCGGAGTGCTGTCGAGACACTTGCTTTGAGAGATTCGAGTGGGCTAAATTCGCGAACTTGTTCGCCATCCGACAAAGTCGTATCCGCCTGTGGAGGGAAAGTTGCCATAGACCAAATGCCGAAAATGAGAAGTGTGAATCCACCAGAAACCAGAAGCGCAAAACGCTTTTTATGATGATGTGACCTCGTATGAATTGTTGCCAAATATTTTCTCATTCTTCTTTCAAGACAATAATTTCGCCTTCCTTCCCTTCAAGGTCTTTCTTTTTTACCACAAATTTATCCAGTGGCTCTACTTTATCTTCCCCGCCTTCTTTCAAAAATTGTTTTAATGAAGCTTCATTGTAACCCATAGGAATCATTACCGCAGGCTCTAAAGCTACAGCACTTTTGTATGCATTTACCGGAGTAAAGAGCATATCTATATCTTCGAGCTCGTCTTGTTCATCCCTTTTAGCGCCGAGGAAACAAAGTTTGATGCCTTCGAAAGTTGCTAGATATGTACGATCAGGAAAACCTTTGATAAAAACATCTTTGATCTCGTACTCGCCAGGTCCATCGATGACAAACCCCCACTTCGCTGAAGCTTCGCGGGGCAAGCCAGACTGATCAGTAAATAAGGCGATACTGGCACTATTTTTATCTTTCGGATTTATAACAAGCGCCAGATCTCCTTGAGATATTTTGAAGCTCTGCCCTCCTTGATAACTAATAACCATCTATCAATTATATCAAAAATAGCTTGCTTTTACCATCGTTTTTTGGTACTTTATGCAGGCTATTCCCCCTACGCTAAAGCTACGGCGGGACAAGTTATTAGCACCGTTTTTGTTAACCTCTCGCGCTATGGCAACCATAGAAGAAGCTCGAGAAGCGAAAGCGGCTCTCAAAAATGGATAAACTTATTGAAAGCATTCCTGTTTTCCCAGCGATTGACGACTTGGTTGAAGGGCCTGTTATATCTATAGACAAAGGCGCGGTCTACATTGACCTCGCTCCTTTTGGTACCGGCATCATCTACGGACGCGAGTTCCAAAACGCCCGCGATATTATTAAAAAGATCAATGTCGGTGACATCGTAGCCGGCAAAGTTGTCGACATCGGCGGCAAGGAAGGTTATATAGAAATTTCTCTCAAGGAAGCTCGCCAGGCTCTCATCTGGAGCGAGGCCGAAGAGGCTATCCGCGAGAAGCGCATATTTGAACTGCCTATCATCGATGCCAACAAAGGCGGTCTGATAATCAACTGGCAGGGCCTCACCGGATTCCTTCCGGCAAGCCAGCTCAAGCCAGAACACTATCCGCGCATTTCCGACGGTGACAAAGACAAGATATTAGATGAATTGAAAAAGTTAGTGGGCGAGAAGCTCTCCGTCACCATCATCGGCTCAAGTCCCAAAGAAGGCAAGCTTATCTTCTCCGAGAAATCTCCAGAAACCAAAGACAAAGAAAATATCGTGGCGCATTACGCACTTGGCGACGAACTCACTGGTGAAGTGACTGGCCTGGTAGACTTCGGTGTCTTTATCAAACTCGAAGAAGGCCTAGAAGGATTGGTGCATATTTCAGAGATCGACTGGGGACTCGTCGAGAATCCGAAAACCATGTTTAAGATCGGACAGAAGGTGAAGGTCAAAGTGATCGAAATCAAAGATGACAAGATTTCCCTCTCCATCAAAGCGCTCAAAGACAATCCTTGGCGCGAAGCGGAAAAGCAATACAAGAAAGATGATGTCGTCGAAGGAGTGATTATCAAATTCAACAAGCACGGCGCTCTCGCTTCTATCGAAGAAGGCGTGGCCGGCCTCATCCATATCTCCGAATTCGGCTCCGAAGAAAAACTTCGTGAGAAACTCGAAATGGGTCGCACCTACAAATTCAAGATCACCCTCTTCGATCCCAAAGAACAGAAGATGGCGTTGTTATTTGTTGAGAAGTAATCAGTTGAACTGATTCATCGCAATCTCTCTTCCCTCTTCGACTATCACTTCAACCGCTTCCGAAACTTTCTTAAAAACTTTTTTGAGAGTGTCTGTTTCTGATTTTGTAAAATTCCCAAGGATGTGTTTCTCGACATCTTTCTTTTTTCCAATGCCAATCCTTATGCGTATGAATTCTCGAGTCTTTATAGCCTTTATTATAGATTCTAGACCTTTATGTCCACCCGAGCCGCGGTTGTAAGAGATTTTCAACGTGCCCAACGGTAAATCTAGGTCGTCATAGATAACAATTAGTTTTTCAGCGGCCTTTTTTGACTTAATAATTTTTGCTACAGCGCTACCTGTCTTGTTCATAAATGTATCTGGAGTAAAAATTTTTATCCCCTCTACTTTTTCTGCAATAAAATCCGCGCACATACGCCCCGTGTTATGCCGAGTGCGCGCATATTCCTCTCCTGGATTTCCTAAACCTACAACGATATACATGAAGCTATTGTGTCAAATTAAATTAAGGAATACAATCTCTACAAATTCATGCCTCCAACTGACAACCGACGACCAACAACCTCGAACTTTTGGAAAGAATTAATAAAACTTGTAGTCATCTCTCTCGCGATCGTCATCCCCTTCCGCCTTTATATCGCTAAACCCTTCATCGTCAATGGCGCTTCGATGGATCCGACGTTTGAGACAGGCGACTATTTGATCGTCGACGAGCTCACTTACCAGTTCCGCGGACCCGAGCGCGGCTCTGTCCTCATCTTCAAATACCCCAAAGATCCTTCTAAGTCTTTTATCAAGCGCGTCATCGGCCTGCCTGGAGAAACAGTGAGAATAGCCGATGGCAAAGTCGCTATATATAGCGATGAATATCCAGACGGACTATTCCTCGATGAGCCCTATGTAGAATCGAAAAAGAAAGAAAGTCTAGAATACGAACTAGGACCAGGCGAATACTATGTCCTCGGAGACAATAGGGTCGGTAGTGCCGACTCGAGAATCTGGGGCCCAGTGCCGGAAGCAAACATCATCGGCCGGCCGATCATCCGCTTCTTCCCGCCCGCCATCTTCCCGGGAGCAAGTGCCTACGATATGAGTAACCAAAATAATCAATAACAAAATGCTCGGAGAGCTAACGCGTCAGGCCAAAGAGTTGAGTGAACTGGATAGAGCCTTATTCACCGCGACACACTTCGGCTTCATGCCGATAAGAGCGCCAAGAGTCACGGCAGAAGACTTGGAGCTCGTCAAACATTGCGGCACCAACCCCCACTATGACGCCGCTGAAAAAATTTCTTTGATACGCTCTTACATCGAAGACAATCTCTCTGCCCTATCTCATCCTCTAGCTCTCGCGTACAAGAAACCGAGTGCTAGAAAAAGATTCAGGACTTACTCCCTGCACATCATAGGGTCCACCTCCGGCGTGGCGGAAGCGACACTTATCCGCACCGCGCTCTCCATCCTCTCCGAAGACGGGCACAAAAATTTACGAGTCGATCTCAACTGCGTTGGCGACAAGGAATCTATCAACACTTATGAACGTGAACTCGCAGGCTTCGTGAGGAAGTTCGGAGTTGAACTTTCGGAAGAAACGAAACAAAGTTTGAAGAGCGATATCTTCAATTTATTTAGAAGTGATGCCGATGATGCCAAAAGTTTACGCGAAAGCGCCCCGCAAGCCATTGCCTTCCTTTCTCCACAATCGAGAATTTATTTCAAAGAAGTGCTCGAGTATATTGAGGCTCTAGGCATTGAATTTCGTCTGACACCAGAACTCATCGGGGAGAAAAACCATGTCTCCCACACTATCTTTGCTATCAAAAGCATCGAGGATGATCTGCTCTCCCCGAGTACAAGCGCGTTAGCTCCGGAAGGCGGACCTGTGCTTGCAATGGGCTACCGCTATTCGCGCCTGGCGAGACTGTGCGGCTTGCGTAGAGAAATGCCGCTTGCCGGAGTCAATATTTTTTCTGCTGCACGGGAGGATTCTGATCCAGAAGAAGTTTATCGATCGATGCCGAAACCAAAATTCTGTCTTCTCCAGCTTGGCCGAGAGGCGAAAATCAAAACACTGACACTTCTCGAAGTCTTGCGCACTCATCACATCTCGGTGCACCACTTTTTAAGCAAAGATAGGATTACCGTGCAATTAGAAAACGCTGAGCACTTGCCAGTCTCACATCTCATCATCATCGGGCAGAAAGAAGCGCTCGAAAACACCGCAACCATTAGAAACGTTTCTACCCGCGCGCAAGATACGATAAGCCTCACGGACCTCCCGAGGTATTTAAAGAATATTAAACTTTAGTTGCTAGGCCTTAGTTGCTAGGCCTTGCCTGTCAAGTAATCGAGCATCGTTTCGGCATCTGAAACTTCAAATGGATCATCAGGGCAGTCATCAGAAAATCCCGGTTCGACAAAAATCTTTTTAATCTCGCCGTCTTCTACATACATCGAGTAGCGCCAGGAGCGCTCGCCAAATCCTAGATTATTTTTCTTCACGAGCATGCCCATAGCTTTCGTAAACTCACCTGTGCCGTCTGGGATGAGTTTGACCTTCTCTACTCCTTGATCCTTTTTCCACGCATTCATCACGAAGGCATCGTTGACTGAAACGCAGTAAATTTCATCTACACCGAGCTTTTTAAATTCATCATACTTGCCCTCGTAGCCTGGCAGGTGTGTGGCAGAACATGTGGGGGTAAAAGCTCCAGGCAGACCGAAGACTACAACCTTTTTATCTTTAAACATTTCGTTAGTCGACAAGTCCTGCCAAGCAAATGGATCATCGCCACATATATTCTTGTCATGGGTATGCGTTTGGAAAACCACTTTAGGAACCTGTGTTGGTATATTCATATTGAGAATTCTAATCGCCTGTACTACTAAAATCAACTTATGTATAAGACATAGACGTGGTTCTTTTTATTTTGTATTATAAACTTGGAAAAGGAGGTTTACATGTTCGAAGACGACGGAGCAGTGCGAACTATTATAGGGACACTGCCAATTCCTACAGAACAATTCGATTCCCTGTTCACGCATGGATTTTGCGCTTTTGTTGTTCCAAAACACGTTCCTGGCTTTACTCGACACGTTCCTGACTTCCCTCGAAATTCCATGAAAATTGGGCAGGTAGTTGAATTCTTGATGGATGAATCTGATGCAGGAAGACGTATCATGGGACGACTCGTGGCACATCAAGAAACTTCAGATGGAAAGTGCGTACTAATTTTCGCGGCGGCTGTAAGCGTATACACTCCTCCAAAGCCACCACAGGGCGAGGTTCTCGCCAAAGTAATGCTTCGGGGAAACAAGGTGACGATGGAACCGGTGAAGAAAGAATAACCGCTGGACAGGAACTGTTCGGCGGTTCCTGTTATTTATGTACAATATATCAGTATATTGTACATTTCAGCCATGGCGTAAATAAGCCTTACACAATATTTAAATATTAGACAAGCTTGAACTCTTATGTTAAATTATCCCGGCAATGCAAACTATGGTCAATATTGAGGTTACCAAAGGAGCGAGCGAGAATAACTTGAGCGTTCTTCGGCGCTTTACCAAACGCGTACAAGCCGCTGGTGTTTTGAACCGCGTCCGAAGCAAGCGCTACCAGGAACGCACTCCGTCGAGAAACACTCGCCGTGCCAAAACTATCACTTACCTCAAGAAGAAAGAAATTACAGCCGAACTGATCAAGCTCGGCAAAATCAGTGAAGTCAAAAAATTTACTAGACGCAGGTAGGACAAGGATTAAGAATCAAATTCTTGGGAAAAAATACGAACTTTCGCTCGTATTTGCCAAGGACACTTTGATGAGACGCCTAAACCGCACTTATCGCGGTAAAGACAAGCCTACTAACGTACTCGCTTTCCCTCTTTCAAAAACGAGTGGGGAAATTTTCATAAATCCATCGCGCGCAGAACCTTTTGGCGTCAAACTTTTGTTTATCCACGCACTATTGCATTTGAAAGGAATGCGACATGGGGCTAAAATGGAGAAGCTCGAGAAGCAAATTTTAAATGGCACGTCAAATCGTCGCAGGTATTGATGTCGGAACCGCAACCGTCAAGGTAATTATTGCTGAAAGAGTCTTTGAGAATTCAAATGCGGCGCCGAAAATTATCGGGGTGGGAACTTCTGAATCCCGAGGTGTTTCGCGCGGCTACATTACTAATACAGCGGAAGCATCGAAGAGTATAGAGACAGCAGTGAGGAGAGCCGAGAAAGTTAGCGGAGTTAAGATCAAGCGTGCTTACGCCTCGATCGGGGGCTTGGGCCTCGGCGGCGTCATTGGTCTCGGCTCTACTGTCATCTCCCGCGCCGACCTAGAGATCACAGAGAGAGACATAGCCCTCGCGCTAGAAGCCGCAGAGAGCGCTATTCCGCCATCCGTCTCCCAGAACAAAAAGGTTATCAACACCGTCCCCATCGAATACAAGATCGATGGTAAACCAGTGTTCGGAGAAGCCCGCGGGCTCAAAGGCCAGAAGCTCGAAGTCAAAGCTCTTTTCATAACTTGTTTCGAACATCATCTTTCTAATCTCATCACCACTATCGAAGATGCTGGTGTAGAAGTTGCCGACGTGGTCGCCGCCCCCGTGGCGGCAAGTTTCGTTACTTTGTCGAAAAAACAAAAGCGTGTCGGTTGTCTACTCGCCGATATTGGCGCCGAAACGCTCTCCGTAGTGGTGTATGAAAACGGCAATCTCATTTCTATGGAAGTTTTCCCTGTCGGCGGCACAGATATAACGAACGATATTGCGTTGGGATTAAAAATTTCTCTCGAAGACGCCGAAAATGTGAAGCTCGACATCGACCGCCGCATCATGTATTCGAAGAAGAAACTCGAAGACATTATTTCCGCGCGGCTCAAAGATTCTTTCGAACTTGTCGACAAACATTTAAGAGCTATTGGCCGCGACGGACTCTTGCCTGGTGGCTCTATCATTACCGGCGGCTCGGCCGCCGCAACCGGAGTCAAGTCTGCCGCTGAAAATATTTTGGAACTCCCTGCGCAACTTTCAGATATACATTTCGGAGGCGGCGAAAACAAAATCAAAGATCGCACGTGGGCAGTCGCACTCGGACTCGTGATAGTCGGACTCAATTCTCGCGACGAGCAAAGTTCGCTCGGCATTCGCACACCAGTTAACATCAGAGAAAATAGCAAACGTATCATAAAAACTCTCAAACGCTGGTTTTCACAATTTTTACCGTAGTTTGTCTAGTGTCTTTCTTTTTAAATATGGTCTGGTAAGATACGGGCACCAACTTAGAACAAAAACATGCCACAGATAAAACCAGAGGTAGAATCTTTCGCAAGGATCAAGGTCATCGGAGTCGGCGGTTCGGGCAAAAACACCATAAACCACATGATTAACTCCAAGGTTAAGGGAGTTGATTTCATTGCAATCAATACCGATGCCCAGGACCTCCACCACTCTCTGGCAAAAAAGAAAATCCATATCGGCAAAAATTTAACCCGCGGCCTCGGCACCGGCATGAACTCTGACCTTGGCAGACGCGCCGTAGAAGAGACCAAAGAAGAAGTCCAGGAAGCTATCAAGGGCGCTGATATGGTCTTCATCGCTTCCGGCATGGGCGGCGGCACCGGCACCGGCGCCGCGCCAGTGGTAGCAAGGACTGCCAAAGAAAACGGTTGTCTCACCGTAGCGGTTGTCACTAAACCATTTGCGTTCGAAGGCTCCCAGAGGATGAAATTGGCCGAAACAGGCATCGAAGAATTGAAGCAGGCTGTCGATGCTCTCATCATCATTCCTAATGATCGCCTGCTCCAGACGGTTGAAAAAAATATTACTGCCAAAGAAGCTTTTGCTATCTGCGACAACATTTTGAAAGAAGCGGTAGAAGGCATCTCCGACCTCATCACCACCCCCGGTATCATTAATATCGACTTTGCCGACATCCGCTCGGTCATGGAAGACGCAGGAGCTGCGCTCATGGGCATCGGTTCTGCTACCGGAGAGAACCGCGCACAGGAAGCCGCCAGAGCCGCTATCTCTTCCCCTCTTCTTGAAATCTCAATCAACGGTGCCAAGGGTGTGCTCTTCTCCATCGCCGGTGGAGACGACTTGACTATGTTTGAGATCCAAGATGCCGCGAGAGTAATCACCGAGTCCGTGGACCCTAATGCCAAGATCATCTTCGGTACCGTCCGCGACGAGAAGCTCAAGAAGGGTGAAGTTAAGATTACTGTCATCGCATCAAACTTCCCAGATAATTTCCCGAAGAAAGGCAATTCCCTTTTCCAAACTTTCGGCGGAGATGAAGATAGGAGCAAGGGAAAAATATTTAATTCCATAATGCCAGCGGGTTCCAAAGACGCTCAAAAATCCGAAGACAAAAAGAATGATGGGAAATCGGGCAAGGATGATAACGATGACGACTGGTCCGCGGTTCCAGCATTTCTCCGACGTTCGAAATTAAAGTAGAATAGGTACATGTACGATTTGGCAATCATAGGCGGTGGTCCCGCTGGAGTGGCGGCTGGTGTATACGCGGCGCGCAAGAGGCTGAAAACTATTTTTATCACCGAATCTTTCGGCGGGCAGAGCGTAGACTCTGTTGGTATTGAAAATTGGATAGGGACACCGAAGATCAGTGGAGTTGATTTTGCAAAAGTGCTGGAAAATCATTTGCGCTCTTACGCAGGTGAATCGGTGGAAATCAAAGTTGGTGAACGCGTCGAGCACTTGGAAACCGGGTTTCCAAGTGGAAACTCGGTTTCTTTCAAAATTACAACGGATAAAAACTCCTATACATCAAAAACAGTTTTAATTACAACGGGTAGTTCACGAAGGAAACTAGAAGTACTGGGGGCTAAAGAATTTGAAAACAAAGGCATCAGTTATTGCGCTTCGTGCGACGGGCCGCTTTTTGCCGACCAAGACGTTGTGGTCATTGGTGGAGGGAACGCCGCCTTCGAGACATCCGCCCAACTCTTATCTCTTGCCAAATCAGTTACCCTACTCAATCGTTCCGACAAATTTAGAGCGGATGAAATCACTGTTGAGAAAGTGCTTTCCCACCCCAAGATGATAGCTATTAAAAATGCCACGCTCAAAGAAATAAAAGGAGATAAATTCGTCACATCAGTTGCCTACGAAGTGGAAGGGGAAACAAAAGAGATTCCTGTTACTGGAATATTTGCAGAAATTGGGTTGATACCAACAACCTGGTTTGTCAAAGATCTTTTGCCTCTAAACCAATATGGCCAGATCGTAGTCGATCCGAAGAATCAGAAAACAAATATTGAAGGAGTGTGGGCCGCCGGCGATTCCACAGACGGCCTCTATCACCAGAATAACATCGCCGCCGGCGACGCCGTCAAGGCCCTGGAAGATATTTATTTATATCTACATACAAGATAGATATTTTGCTATGATGAGCTTCTCATAGAGCGCGCTTAGCTCAGTGGTAGAGCATCCCCTTGACGTGGGGAGGGCCGTGGGTTCAAATCCTACAGCGCGCACAATTACAATTTAAGAAAATCTTTTACAGTAAGGCCGGCTTGCTTGAGAATTTCTGTTAAGAGACCACGACCAATATCTTTCCTACCATGCATTGGCACAGACGTTTTGTTCTTTGTAATCAAATGTTCAAGAATATAATGACTTCCTCTAGTGGCGACAACCCGAAACCCTGCTCGCGCCAACTTTTGCAATACCGCGCGAGCAGTTAGTATCGGGAGGATGCTCATGCTACCAAATGGGTATTTTTCCTAATATGTACGATCCCCTGCTCTTCTGCTCTTGAAATTATACCCGCTTCGATGACTCCCTCAATGACTTCTTTAGCCATTCGTTTAGCTTCAGCAAGGTTCTTCCCCCAGGTTACTGCGCCCTGAACTTTGCGAGCTACAGCCACATAGCCGCCCATATCTTTTTCAGGCTCAAAGATACAGTCGAAAGAGCCATACTGGGTCTTAATTGTTAGAGTTTTCTTAGACATATATATATTATACTACGAACCAAAAGCGTTTTCCATTCACGAAAATGCTACACTATTTTAACTGAATGCAGCCAGAAAAAAATAAATTTAAACCTACCGAACAAGCCAATTTCATCGGTATTGGCATCACTATTTTCGCACTTATACTTCTCGCTTTTTTTATCGATCTAGACTCTGTCAAAACCTGGATCGAGAAAGCTGGGGTGTGGGGACCAATCGTTTTCATAATCCTAAAAGCTTCTACCATCATCGTGGCTCCCCTCTCTGGTGCGGCGCTATTCCCGCTCGCAGGACTCTTCTTCGGCTTCTGGCCCGGAATTTTATATGTAGAGATCGGAGACTTCGTCGGCTATACCATTAGCTTTTTCATCTCAAGGATATTCGGGCAAAAGATTGTGCTCAAAATCCTATCTAACAAAGAAGGCAGTTTGCTCTCGAGGATTATCGAGCACGTCAGTACGCCCAAAGGATTTTTCCAGGCATGCCTTACTCTCTTTGCCATGCCGGAGCTTCTCTCATACGGCGCCGGTCTAAGCCGCCTGCCATATTTGAAATTTATCCTCATCATTACACCGCTTTCGATCGTCGCTTCCTCACTACTGGTATTTTTCGGCTCAATATTAGATATAAACAGTAACTCCCTTCTACTCAGTCTTGGCATACCGATCATTGGCGCTCTGGTCATCATCGCCGGTGGCACCATATTTGTACGAAGCGTGAATAAGAAAACCAATATCTAAAAAGGCGGAAGGGATGGGAGTCGAACCCACGTGCCGGTATTACCCGACCATCCGATTTCGAATCGGCGCCGTTATGACCTCTTCGGTACCCTTCCAATTCACGGAACTATACCATTTTTTGTCTTTTTGGCCAAAAATGTTATTATTTTCGCGCGTGGTGGCCCTATCGTCTATCGGTTAGGACACGGCCTTTTCAAGGCTGGAAGCGGAGTTCGACTCTCCGTAGGGTCATGAGTGAAAATTTTAGCGATAGAAACTTCCTGCGACGAAACGGCGGTAGCCATATTGGACATAGATGGCCCGCTTGAGAGACCGGATATAAAAATCTTGGGCAATACCTTATTGTCTCAAGTTAGTCTCCACGAGAAATACGGCGGTGTTTATCCGAATCTTGCTAAACGCGAACATGAGAAAAACTTGCCGATACTTTTAGAACAAACTCTAAGCGAAGCGCTAACCAACGACCGACAACTAACGACCGACAACTAACGACCGACAACATAGATGTGATAGCAGTTACTTCAGGACCTGGGTTAGAGCCGGCGCTGTGGGTTGGTATCACCTTTGCAGAAGAGTTGGGCAAGAAGTGGAGTAAACCTGTCGTCCCAGTCAACCATATGGAAGGCCACATTTGGTCTGTCTTATTCCCTGACCAGACTAAAAATCATTCTAATGTTCTTGAGAATTTGAGAATGATTTTGCCGGCGATAGCACTATTGGTTTCCGGCGGACACACAGAACTGGTTTATATAAAAGATTTTGGTGAGTATAAAATCCTTGGCCGCACTCGGGATGATGCAGTCGGAGAAGCATTTGATAAGGTTGCGAGAATGCTGGGACTTCCCTATCCCGGAGGTCCGCAAATTTCCAAATTGGCAGAAATACATAGAAGCAGGAATCAGGAATTAAGTTTCCACGGCCGATGATAAATTCTGGCGATCTAGATTTCTCTTATTCAGGATTGAAAACCGCTGTTTTATATAAACTCAAAGAAAATCCAGAAATAGATAAAGAAGAGATGGCTCGAGCTTTTGAAGACGCATCTGTGGAAGTACTTGTCGAGAAGACACGTAAAGCTATTACAGAATCGGAAGATGAGATAAAGACACTCATCGTTGGTGGCGGGGTTTCTGCCAACAATCATCTTAAAAGAGAATTAGAAAAGCTTTGTGCTGAATTGCCAGGAGTTACTCTCAAGATGCCGTCTCGAGCTCTCTCCACAGATAACGCCCTTATGATCGGACTTGCGGCATATATAAAGGTGAAAAAGAACCCTGAAATCCTCGATCCGCCAGCTGGCGGACAGGCTCCGATAAAAGCAGAGGGTAACTTGAGTCTCTCGTGCTAAAATAACTAAATGAACGAGAAGTTTCTCAACCCCTATAACCCACAAGAAACGGAGGGGAGAATATATGAATTATGGGAGAAAAGCGGCTTTTTCAATCCCGATAATTTGGCGGCAAGCGACAAGCCTTTTACTATCATCATGCCGCCGACCAATGCCAATGGCTCGCTTCACGCCGGCCACGCTTTGGTGATGACCGTAGAGGATATCATGACACGCTATAAGAGGATGCGCGGATTCAAAACTCTCTGGCTCCCGGGCCTAGACCATGCAGGCTTCGAGACTCAAGTAGTGTATGAAAAGAAATTGGAAAAAGAAGACCGTTCCCGCTTCGACATCGCTCCCAAAGACCTTTACAAAGAAATCTTGGAATTTACTCTGGAGAATTCCAAAAATATCAGAGCACAGATAAAGAGCATGGGCGCTTCTTGCGACTGGAGTCGGGAGAAATTTACTCTTGATGAAGATATCGTCGAGATCGTCTACGATACCTTCAAAAGATTATCGGATGACAATCTTTTGTATCGCGGTAACCGCATCATTAACTGGTGTCCCAAACACAGAACTTCTTTCTCCGACCTCGAGATCGAGAATGTAGAAAAAGTCGATCCGCTCTATTACCTCAAATACGGACCGTTTGTGATAGCTACCGCCAGGCCAGAGACCAAGTTTGGCGACAAGTATGTCGTCATGCATCCGGCGGACGTTAGATATAAAGATTATTCGCACGGGCAAAAGCTCGATGTCGAATGGATCAATGGCCCCATCACCGCGACAGTTATCAAAGACGAAGCGATAGATATGGAATTCGGCACCGGCGTGATGACTATCACCCCTTGGCACGACGAGACAGACTTTGAGATCGCGGAAAGGCACGGATTGGACAAAGAGCAAATCATTGGCGAGGACGGCAAACTCCTCGATATCGCTGGAGAATTTGTGGGGATGAAAATTGCTGAAGCAAGATCAAAGATCGTAGAGAAATTGGAACAAAAAGGCTTGGTTGAAAAAATAGACGAGAACTATAAACACGTCGTAAAAACTTGTTACAGATGCGGCACTACTATAGAGCCCGAGATCAAGAGCCAATGGTTTATCCGGATGAAGCCTTTGGCAGAAAAAGCATTGGAGAAAATAAATTCCGGAGAGATCGAATATATGCCGGAACATTACAAAAAGATTAGCCTGCATTGGCTCGAGAACATTAACGATTGGAATATTTCCCGACAGATCGTCTGGGGCATACCGATACCAGCCAAGATCTGCGGCAAATGTGGAGAAGGCATGGTGGATCTAGAAGACAAGATAAAAGAATGTGCTAAATGCGGCGGCGAGGTGCGCAAAGACACAGACACTTTCGATACCTGGTTTTCTTCCGGGCAGTGGCCATATGCCACACTCATGTCTCTGGGAGAAAAGGATTTCGAGACATTTTATCCGACCGATGTGATGGAGACTGCCGGAGAAATTATCTTCTTCTGGGTGGCGCGCATGATAATGCTCGGGCTCTATCGCACTGGCGAAATCCCTTTCAAAACTGTCTATCTTCATGGACTGGTGCTTGATGCCAAAGGACAGAAGATGAGCAAATCGAAAGGTAATGTCATTAATCCATTAGACCTCACTTCCAAATACGGCACGGACGCATTGCGTATGGCGCTGGTTGTTGGCAATACTCCCGGCACATCACTCGCGCTTGCCGAAGACAGGATCAAGGGCTATAAAAACTTTGCCAATAAAATTTGGAATATAGCGCGTTTCGTTTTGTCTAAGCACTTAGTTGATTTGGAAACGGGGTTTCCAAATCAAGGGTTTCCAAGTGGAAACCCCGTTTCTTCACTGAAAGAAGAATTTGATGTTCTCGCCAAAGATGTGACGGAAGATATGGAAAATTATCGTTTCTATATCGCCGCGGAGAAAATTTATGCCTACGTCTGGCACCGCTTCGCCGACCAGATTCTCGAGGAAAGCAAAAAGAATCCTGAATTACTATCTACTATTTACTATATACTAGAAAACTCCTTGAAACTCCTCCACCCATTCATGCCTTTCATCACAGAAGAAATCTGGCAGCACTTGGAAACTCGGTTTCCAAGTGCACTTGGAAACCGAGTTTCCACGTCACGATTGCTAATGATCGAGCCATGGCCAACACCGTAATTTATGCACTGCTTGGAGGGATCTTGCCGGCACTCGTCTGGCTTATCTTCTGGCTGCGCGAAGACAGGAAGAATCCGGAGCCCAGACTTTATATATTCACCACTTTCCTCTTGGGTATGGGCGGAGTGCTACTCATTACCATCGGTGCACTGGTTTTCGATGAACAAGTCGGGGACATTTTAGATCACACGAGTATCTATGCCCTCATCTCTCTTGCCGCACTCGAAGAAATTCTCAAGTTCGGTGCCGCCTATATAGGAGGTCTACATGGGACAGAAGACAACGAGCCAATCGACCCGATGATTTACATGATTACCGCGGCGCTAGGATTTGTCGCGCTGGAGAACGCGCTGTTTATCTTTGGGCCGCTTGTGGACGGCGAGGTTATGAAAAGCATTATCACTGGACACATGCGCTTCGTTGGCGCGAGCCTCTTGCACGTCGTCTCATCTGGAATCATCGGAGTGGCATTGTCATTCTCCTTCTATAAATCAGGCGTGCGAAAATTTTTCAACATTCTTATAGCTATAATAGGCGCAATCGCATTCCATACTTTCTTCAACGCCATCATCACGCTGTTCAAGGACAACGGGCCAACTATCGCAGCTATAGCCGTCTGGGTTGGAGTAATATTTCTCCTGTGGGCATTTGAGAAAGCCAAAGCGATTGCGCGATAAACTTAATGAATATATAATTAATCCAATATGGGAAGAAGTTTTTTTGAAAGATTAACAGGAGCTGTGAGGCTAGATGAAGATTCGCAAGAAATGGCGAGTTCGCCTGCTAAAGCACAGTCCTCTAAAGCAAATATATTCGACGAGAACGCCGAAGAAGAGGCTCATTTGACTGTGGATGTATACCAAACTCCGACAGAGATCATTATTAAAACGATGTGCCCAGGGGTAAGACAAGACGAACTCGACGTTTTGATCACAAGAGACAGCGTCACTATCCGCGGCAAGCGCGTGGATGAAAGGACTGTGCATGAGGACGATTATTTCCATCGCGAATTGTACTGGGGCTCTTTTGCCCGCCAAATCAATTTGCCGGAAGAAGTGGATGTCGACAACGCCGAAGCCATAGAGAAACACGGGCTTCTCACTCTCCATTTACCCAAGCTCGACAAAAACCGCCAAGCAAAACTCAAAGTAAAAGGAAGCTAGTTGCTAGGCCTTGCCTAGCAACTCAATTATCGCACCGCATATCTAACAGAAACGGGTATCCTTCTATTGCTATATACACTAGGTATACAGTACTCGTCGCTTCTTTGATTTGCTCTTTGATCTCATCCTCCCACTCCCACCAGGGAGATTCGACTGGCCAATTATCTTCATCCATAAAGAGAACTTCTATAGGAATTCTGTAGAAACCGCTTAATGATTTAATGGAGTGACTACTGTAAGCACTCTGTATTTCCTCTTTTGAGCGAGGAGCGGAACGAACTTCTCCGACCACGTAATTACAAACCCCAGACCCATGTTCATCAGGTCCGCCCAAATATTTCTTTTTTACCAAAAATTCCGAGCCATCAGGATGATATTCAGCCACATTCCTATAAAGGATACTCAGTCTCCATAAATTAAAATCGTGTAATGGCATCCCATGGATAAAGATCATTAGGATATATAAGAAACAGCTCGCAAGAATAATGAGTAGTCCTTTCAATAAATATTCATCAATCCTCATTTGAGCCACTTTTTAGCGAGTGGATAAAACTCTTTCATTATCTGACTACCACGCTCGCTTGGTTTTGGCTCGCTATGTGGCGCTTTATACTTACGTCCATAGAGTGTTGCTATAATCTCTGGCTTGTGATTTAGATCTATAAATTCCTTCCACTCATCGATTAGAAAACGCATACGTGCTGCAGCGAAAAATATACTATGCTTGGGCTGAATCAAATACTGATATAGATACGCACGCGCCCGATTGTCGAGACTTTGAAAGGGCAATTTGCTGTCATTTTTATTTGGATTGTACAGTCCTTCTTTTATGAGATTATTAGCGGTTTCCGTTGTCACTTGAGCAATCCCAATAGAAGTATTCATGCCAATAATTTTTGCTTGCAATTTATCTAATATATTCTCGAATGGCTGCATACGCGCAATTTCATCTATAATAATTGCTCCTAGAAGATATGGGTCGACATTGAATTTTTCAGCTCCTGAAAAAATTATGGAGTCATACTGTAAGAACTTTTCTTTTATTACCACCGTTAGAACTTTATATGTTTTCTCCTTTTCCTTAACCGGTTCTATAAACGGTCCACCTTCTGTTAATGAAGCAAGATAAAGTTTAAGATAATTTGTCAGAGCCGGAGTACTTACAGCAGTTTCTGAATCTTGCAAATAAGAAAGCACAGCTTTGCTAATCAAGGAGAGCGTTTCAAGTTCATCACTTTTCGGTACTCCAGGATTGGTACGGATATAAGCACCAGTAGCTTTTCGTACTATATGAGTGCCTTCTATTTTTCCTTTATCTGCAAGAGCAACAGCTTCATCAACAGAAATGGTTTTTAGTGTATCTGTTACAAAAACCAGATTTTTCCTTCTAGAATCTGTGATCACGAGTACTATCTTCATGACAAAATTATATCATAGAAACAAGTCTTGCTAGGCAAGGCCTAGCAACTAGACCTAATAATCAAGCTTTATCCATTCAAAAATTTCTTTCTGAAAATCTTCAATGGATGGAAAATACTCGGGATATGCCTCCCTACTTAAAATGGAGTTCTGTTTTCTTTTTATCCCTATATAATCAAGATAACTGGAATATACATATCTGTTCAAATACTTTATTGCTTCTGCTTTATTTCTGATCCCCATCTCTCTCCAATCTTTCTGGAAGAGTTTTATGGGATTTAAATGAATATAAGAAAAAATATATTTTAAATATTGATCCGTATTTAGATGTTCAGATTTGAATTTACCTTCAAAAAGGCTACCAGTCCTTTCGTATTTTTGGTTATAGTACATGACATAGGCTGTCGATAACTTCTGCATAAATTTACTTATTCCTCCTTCCTTGTTTTCTTTTATTAGAAGATGGAAATGATTCGGCATCAAACAATAAGCACCAATAGACACAAGTGTTTCGCCCCTATCCCAGAGATATGGATCTTTCTCGATGCCGTTTTCTATCACAAACATCTTAAAGTTATTCTCGGAGTTACAAGTATACAGAAGAGTAACAAAACGCTCATAGTCGCCTCTGTTGTGAAAAATTTTCTGCTTACTATTTCCCCTATTGTATAAGTGATAATATTCCCCCAAAGCAAATAATACTTTGCGTATAGACATGATTTTATTATAAGTTGCTAGGCCTTGCCTAGCAATAGTCAGTGCCTGGGGCCAGATTTGAACTGGCGACTTCTTCCTCTTCAGGGAAGCACTCTACCAACTGAGTTACCCAGGCGATTTAATAAGATCTTAGTAATTCTTGTACCCCGTTGTATCCATCCAACGCTTGGTCCAAATATGGTTGGATGAATAAATATCCGGCGACGAGCGGCACAATAATTATGATCAGTTTAATGAATCCGTAGATAGTAGCTCTCTTTTGAGCACTTTGGATACCTCGCAGTATTTTATTGTTCTCTTCGGACAACTTTAAGGTGTGTTCGAGAAGTACTCTGTCTTCCGGATTCATGGCTTAAACTATAGCAAAATATCGGCTTTTTTCAAATTTCGTGTTATATTGCGACAGTTAAGCCGCCGTAGTTCAACGGATAGAACAGCGCCGTCCTAAGGCGTTGATGTAGGTTCAATTCCTGCCGGTGGCACTAGTCAATTACATCGAAACTCCAAGAGTGTCTGCAAGTCTTTGCTGGTCGAAGCCGACGATGATATTTTGGTCGTCTATGACAATAACCGGGACACCCATTTGGCCGCTTTTGTCTACCATCTCTCGCCTTTTCTTCATATCAGCGCCAACATTATAGTCAGCAAAAGGAATATTGTTTGCCTTGAAGAATTCTTTTGCCATGTGGCAGAAATGGCAGCTTGCGGTTGAATAAATCTCTACTTTTTTATTCATTATTTTCCAATTATAACACCCCAAAATCTTTTGTACCAAGGTGCCGAAGAATCATCCGTCGAAGTAGCGGCGCGCTTCTCGTCGACGATGATAGCCACATGTTCCCCTTCTCGCACCACACCGAATTTGTCTTTTATCTCATCTTCTATCCCTTCTGGAGTCTCGAGGCGTTCAATACTTCTCTTGAGAGTCTCCTCTCGCAGAGCCATAGTAGCCACTTCTGCTTGTAGATCTTCGACCCTCTTGCGGCTTTCCTCTTCTTTCAAGATAATTTTTACCGCTCCTTTGGCCAATACAAACGAGACAAGACCGAGAATCACGATAGATGGTATAGAGTATAAAAATCGCCTACGCATGCTTTTATGTTATCATTAAGACATGTTATTCGACAGAAGACACAAGAAAAAGGTCAATGCCATCTGGATATTCCTCTCCATCCTCATCATTGTGAGCATGATTCTCCTGTACGCTCCGATTTTTTAAGCACTAGTTATTCCTCATCATTTTGAGGAATACATCTTGCGGGATATTCACCTTGCCTCGGGCTTTCATTTTCTTTTTGCCTTTCTTCTGCTTCTCACGAAGCTTCATTTTGCGGGTAATGTCTCCGCCATACATGTGTTGAGTGACATCCTTCGAGAAGGCCGACACACTGCGCGAAGAGATAATCCTGCCTAGAGCCTTGCCTTGGATCTTCATGGCAAACATTTGCCGCGGCAATATGGAGTGAAGTTTCTCCACTGCGGCTTCGGCTTCTTCTTCTACAATTCGGCGCGAGACTACTCGAGAAAACGCCGGCAACACTTCGTCGGCAACGAGAATATCTAGACGCACCACATCGGCTTTTCTCATCCCTTCTATCTCATAAGAGAGCGAAGCGAAACCGCTTGAAGCACTCTTCAATTTATCGAAAAAGTTCCGCATCAATTCACGAAGCGGCATCTTCAAAACAAGTTTATTGCGATCTTCACCAAAGCTTTCGGTATCGCCTAGCTCTGCTTCGTGTTCATAGAGAAGCATAATTACTGCTCCGAGATATTTCGACGGCAGGATCACTGAAGCCTTTACCCAAGGCTCAAGAACTTCTCCCAAAAGACCGTCGTCTGGGAAATGGGCTGGTGAGTATATGGTTTCCTTTTTTCCTGTTTTGTAAGCGACTTCATATGTGATCGTCGGCATGGTTACAACCAGCCGAAGATTAAACTCCCGGCGCAGACGCTCTGTGATAATCTCCAAGTGAAGCATGCCCAAAAATCCACATCTAAATCCCCTGCCGAGAGCTCCAGATGATTCTTCTTCGTAAGTAAATGATGAGTCGGAGAGTTTGAGTTTGCCGAGTGATTGTTTGAGAGTGACGAAATGTACCTTACTCTCTGGATATATAGATGCCCACACAACAGGTGCGGGTGTAGCGTATCCAGAAAGCGGTGGCTCGGTGTCACCTAAGAGTGCGACAGTGTCACCAACAGAAGCAATGCCTGGTTCTTTGATACCGGTCACGATATAGCCGATTTCGCCTGCCGATATAGATTCTGTAGATTTTTCATCGGGAGAAAAGATACCAACTTCGATCGCAGTGAACTTCTCTTTCGAGGCCTTAAAAGTAAGTTGGGTATTCCTAGAAATTGAACCGGACATAACGCGCACAAAGACGATAACCCCGCGATGAGTCGAGTATTTGAAATCAAAAATTAGCGCCCGAAAACCTTTGGAAACCGAGTTTCCAAGCGCACTTGGAAACTCGGTTTCCAAGTCGCGAGGTGGCGGAATGCGTTCGATTATCTCTTCCAAAAGATTTTCGACACCTTCGCCGGTTCTACCAGAGACTTCCAAGACATCTTCCGCTCTGCAATCTAGAATCTTGATCACTTCTTCCCTGACTTCTTCTACTCGAGCAAGCGGCGAATCAATTTTCGAAAGGACTGGAATGATGGTGAGTCCAGATTCGCGAGCCATGCCGAGAGTGGTGAGTGTTTGCGCCTGCACACCTTGGGTGGCGTCCACAAGAAGTATCGAACCCTCAACCGCTTTTAGCGCTCGCGAAACTTCATAAGAGAAATCGATATGTCCTGGCGTATCGATCAGATTGAGAATATGCTCTCCATATTTCATTCTCACCGGTTGCATTTTGATGGTGATGCCTCGTTCGCGCTCAAGCTCCATGGAGTCTAGGACTTGATCCTGCATTTTCCGTGCTTCAATAGTGCCAGTAATTTCTAACATTCTATCGGCCAAGGTGCTTTTCCCATGATCCACATGCGCCATAATGCTAAAATTTCTTATATTCATAAGCGAATCTTACGAATCTTATCGAATGATACGAATAAATACCATTCGCGGCATTCGCTCACATTCGCGTAGATTCGTGTCATACTATTTCAGGGTCAGTAGCAATCACTCGCGTTTTCCAGAATTTCTGGTGGATAGCGTTCCAAACTTCTGCAAGTTCCCTATTTTTAAGAGCGACTAGAACCGCCGTACCGGCCACAGACGCGACAAGTCCTGCAAGCGCCCCTTGCAACAATATTCCGAGAAATGTCGTGGTATCGAGAAATTGCGCAAAGACACGGAGTGAGACATAAGCGACCAGAGCTATAACTACCGATGCTCCGAGACAGTCTAGAAATGTCCGCAAAATCCCTTTGGAGAATCCTCTAAACTCTTTCTCTAAACCGTACCATAAAAATATTGCATTAAGAATAGTGGCAACACTAAACGCAAGTGGCAGGACCAAAACTGCTATTCCTGACAAATCTTCCACCCGAAGCAATGTGCCGATAAACTGCCGCAAACCTTCCGAGACATAAAACCATTTGACCAAACCCCACGCCAAGGCAAACATTATGGCGGTAGAAATGAGATTGATGAAAAACGGTTTTCTCGTAAACCCGGCCGAATAGAACCCTCTCATAAATAGAAGCATGAGGCATTGAGCAAGCGCCGATATAGCAAATATTGCAAGTGCTGCTGCCACCAGGCGCGTATCGTCCCATGCAAATTCTCCGGAGCCGAGCACTACGCGCACTATCTGTGCACGCAAAACGATAAAGAGCGCCGTGAGAGGCAGAGTCCAGAAGATGATGAATCTTGTGGTATTTCTCATCTGTTCTTTGAATCCTTCAATATTTTTCTCCCGAAAACGGCGGGAAAGAGTCGGAAAAGCAGCAAGTGAATATGAGACACCAATGAGGGAGAGCGGCACAGCCGCCAAGTGAGTAGAGAAAGAGAGTACCGAGATCGAACCGGGAGGCATCAGAGATGCGAGAGAAACCAGGAAAACTGTGGAGAGTTGCGTCATAGAAAGTGTCAGTGTGCGAGGCAGAGAAATAGTCACCACTCTTCTGATAGAAGAGAAATCAAATTTGAAAGTAGGCCTAGGGAAGAGCCCGAGATTCAAGACAAACGGCACTTGGATCGCCATATGGAGGAGGGCGCCGATAATAACGCCGATCGCCACCCCAAAAACACCGAATCGGTTGGCAAGCACGATAATACCGATGATGATGCCGGCATTATAGAGCACCGGTGTGAGAGCATAGATGGCGAAACGCTGATACGCCTGTGTCAGAGAACCGAAGAGATTCGAGAACCCAAGAATGATCGGCGATAAGAGAAGAAGCCGTGAGAGAAAAATTGTTTGCTCTAGAGCTTCCGAGCTAAAACCTTTGAACAAAACTTCCGATATTGCCGGTATGAGGAAGTATGCTATGGCAGAAACGATAATGATAAGGACAGAGAAGAAAGAAAAAATATTGTTGATGAAATGCCGCAGATTTTCGCGGCCACGCGATTCTTCTTCCATGATAAACGGCACAAGTACTGATATAGAGACGACCGAAGCCACTGTCACAAATATAAAATCCGGGATGCGGAATGCCGCGTAATAGATATCAAGAGTCTCAGAAGCGCCGAAGATATGCGCAAGCAACCTGTCGCGCAGAAAAGCTAATACTTGCGAGAGAAAAGCAAAAAGACCCAGGAGGAAAGCAGCTTTGTTGAGCGAGGTTGTCTCTTTGTAGAAAAAGTCTAATAATTTACGAACCATTTATTTCAATCTTTCCAGCGCTTCTTTCACTTCGACACTGTCCGGGTTAGTCACGAGCAATTCTTCAAATTGCTGTCTTGCCTCATCTTCTCGCCCGAGTTTTTCTAGCACTAGACCCAAGTAATACTTGGCATTGGCGTAACCAGGGCTTAACGCGAGTGCTTTCTCAAATGATGCGACTGCGCCCGCATTATCGTTGTTGGAAGATTTTAGTAACCCTAGTTCGAAGTAGACCGCAGGGTTATTGGGATTGAGCGCGGAGAGTTTCTCGGTAGAAGCGATAGCGCCCGGAAGATTTTTGTCCTGGACTTCTATCCTCGCGAGCAATAAGTAAGCATCGTTGTAATCTTCTTTCAAGAAAATGCTTTGGCGAATGTAGTTTCTCGCTGCTTCAAGGTCACCCTTCCCAACCTCAAGTTGTGCCAGTAGAAGAAACGGCTCCGGACTAGACGGATTCATAGAGGCTCCTTGGCTATAGGAAACTTTGGCATTTTCATACGCGCCCGGCAAAGAGACTGGCGCTGGCACCAGAGCAGAGTAAATACTGCCGAGGGCAAGCCAGTTCTCGTATCCGGTAGGATTGGTCGCCACAGCCGAACGTGCCGTACTGATACTAGAAGCGATCGCAGATTGGAAAGCGGCCTGATTCTCTTCAGCGGTTCCTGTAGTCCGCGCCGCAACTTGTTGGGCTTTGGCGAAATATATTCTAGAAAGAGAAGCGTAGTAAACATCGGCCGGAGCAAACTTGATAGCGCGTACGATAGTGGCTTCGATATCGGCGATCGGAGTGCCCCGTCCGAACGGGTCATCCGGGCGGGCTTCGGTATTGGAGAGCCTGACCGCTTTTTGGAAGTAGAACACTGAAAGAGTTTTATTGAGCGCGTTGTATCCGACGAGTATTGTGCCGATTGTCGCGACAATCAAAAGGAAAGTGGAAACAAGTTTGGTCGCCGCATCGCGCGAGAAATTAAATGAACGTACACTCATCACTCCTCTTGCTGAAGAAATGAATAATCCGGAAACAGCAAACGTCAGCGCGAGTACAGCAAACGACGGAGCGTACATGAAGCTTGCTGTCCAAAGATATAGAACCGCTAGAAATGTAGAGACTAGCGCGAAGCGCGGACCTTTAGGTTCCGGGAGAACGGCAAGAGCGCGTATACCCATCCAGACAATAAGTACCAGGAGGAGAAACCACAATATGGTGCCGGCAATACCAGTAGAAGCAATTTGTGTCGGGATAAATCCGGAACCAGATGAGAAATTAGTCCCCCAGAATGGTGTTGTGTTCACTTCCGTCGGCTTGTGGATGAGCCAGTCGCGGCCAAAAGTGTTGGGCCCGGAGCCGAAGAGTGTGCCTTGCGAGAGCACTGCTTTCGAAATACTCAAAGTGGCGGAGAAAGTCGGTCTGATATCGGAGTTGTTGATGCCAAAAGTCTCGGCCGCTCGATTGCCAAGCGTTGTAGCACCGATATTAGGGTTAACAAGAAAAACTAGAGAAATAATACCTAGCACTATAGGCAGAATATTTTTTGTCTTTTCTACCCGCCCGCCATCGCTACGCTCATGCGTTAGCGGGCAGGTCTTCGAGAAATAAATAAAAAGAAGCACAGATGCAATGAGGGTGAAGACAAACACCGATGAGAAGTTGAGAACTACGAGAAGTGCTGTCGACAATGCGAAAACAAGATAGCTTGCATTGCGCAAAAGTTTTGTCATGGGAATCATACCGATGATCAAGATCAAAAGGACAGAGAGTAGGCCAAGTGTCGTAGCAAGATCGGTCCAATTGCCTACCGGGTTTCCGGCGGTGCCGAAAAATATCCCCCAAGTCGGATAACCGGAAAGAACTTTGATCACCGCGAAGAGCGCTACGATGGAAAGCGACGTTACCAAGGCGCTTATAGCCTTGAGAATTCTCGTCGTATCAGCCACGACAATACTTGTGATGATAAGGAGGAGAGAAACGAGGAGTATAAATCCGAAAGTGCCGACTTCGAAGTTGTAGCCGAAGAGCGAAAGTGATGAAGGTGTAGAGAGAAGCGCCGAGAGGAAATAGATGACAGGCAGAAGCGCGACGACAAGAATCACCGGGTGCCATGGGATGTCGATCTTGTCAGCCTTCCACGTCTCCCAGAGGAAGACGAGCGTGGCGATGACGGTACCCAAGGAGAGAAGTACGGCTTTCGAAACAGCGAGATTGAGATAGCCGCCAGGGATGAAAAAGATCGGCAAGAGGAAGATGATAGCGATGAGGATCCTGAAAGTTTTGGAATATGTTTTGGTCATGTTATAGGTCTCATTGGTCTTATAAGTCTTATAAAGGGTCCTTTTATTCTAACACAAAAGCGCCTTTCAAAAGGCGCTTTTGTGGGTATCTATAAGCCGAATTCTGTATGCGAATCTTACGAATTGCATCGAATGATACGAATATTCGTGGCATTCGATCATATTCGCGGAAATTCGCGTTGATAGTTATTTATCTGCGATGGCGATCACTCGCCACCTCTAGCGGCACTTCCAGCACCACTTTTGATCAATAATTTTCTACAAACCAAAAGTGGTGCTGGACACGGCCTTGCATTCAGGTAAGAATTTTGCTGTTTCAGCCGGACTTAACCGGGTCATTTCTGTTCTCATCTCTAGGATTACTCCCGACAGGCGTTACCTGCTACCCTTCCCGGTAGTGAATTTTGGAGTTGGCGGCTAGCCGCTTGCACAAAGTGCGACTCCAAAATCTACTACCGGGTGAATGTTCGGACTTTCCTCCCCAGTTTTAGCTGGAGCAACTATCCGATACCAATAACATTATATCATACTATTCGAGATCTGGCCACAAAAGCGCATTGCATGAAGTAGTGTTCCAGGTCGGCTAGATTACTATTGTATTCGTGTCCACCTAGCACAGCGTCTGAAAAGACTTCTCTAGCTCTGTCTATTTCTCTACGGCGATTTTTCCATCGCTTATCCATTCGTGTAAGGTCGAGGAGTTCTAAACCTCTTGCAACAGCACTCCAGAAAGAATTCTCGTCCTTCCCTTGCCATTTGGCTGCGCGACCAACCTCACTGCCAATATTGCCTAGCTGCTCGGCTAGTGTCAATGTCCACCATCTTTCTTTTGATATTCCAGCCATATGTTAGGCAACTAATTTATTTACAATTTCCCGAATCTTGTTTTGAATCTCGATATCTTCTACGCCGCGTGTTTTATTGCCCAAAAGAGGCTTGAGATTAATCATGGAATCAAATTCAATAAAGTCCTCCCCCGTTTTTTCTATATATAAGTTTATACCCCATGTATCTTCGGCTTGAGAATTTTCTCTTTCAATTAAAAGTGATTGTATGTCAACATGGAGTTCTCCGCCAACACCTAAAACCTCTTGATTAACATCTACTACCGCTTTGATAATATCGCCATATTGTTCGTGAGCCAAAGCCTTTAATTCTTCCCGCCCTACTTTATCTTTAATAATTCTTGTTTCCATACAGCTATTTTAGATGCTTATGGGGACAAGGATTTATGTGGATTTATGTTGACTTCACCACAACCTTTCTCGGCCACAACGAGCCTCACCCCCATAAACATCCAGCTTCTATTATACCTCTTTTGTAAGGATGTTTTTAATATGACGTTTCAATGATTAGAATGTGGGTATGCCTTTGTTATTCACATTTTTACACTTGACACTATAACGGTGTTGTGTATAATAAAGGCGTGTCCATGGACGAAAGTCCCTCCCCAGCTAAGAATTCTAAGCTGGCAATGGACACGATGAAGGACCTGTGGCTAATAAGTCACAGGTTTTTCTTATTTTTTCCTGATTTTCTTTTCATGGCGCTCAAGAAATGCACATTGCCGTTCCCTACTTTCCGCAAAATCACCTTTACAATATCGTTTCCGATTTTATATTCCAAGCTCCACAAATGAATAGTTTTACCATCAATCGTAGTCTTTTGGGTTGCTGTTTTTGCATTCATAACCACATCAACTAAATGCGCTATAAGGACTGCCCTATAATAACGCTCTTGATAACCTCGCGGCCTTCTTCTGGAATAGAGAAGATGATTCAGTCCTTCAGTATTAAAGTGCACGGTTGCCTGTATAGCTGGGCAATAACATGTGGTTGAAGACTTTTATATAATTTCTTCTGCTGTTCAATAAATTTCGAATTCACGATATAGATTAATTGCCCTCAATACTTAAAATCACCTTTCCTCTTCCCAGTCTCATTATCAAAACCGCGCATTCGATCGTTTTCTGATAAATTTCCAAGTCGCGGAAGGTGCGAACCGGTTTCTTGGGTGTAAAATTCTTTTTATAATACATGTTTAGATGATAGTTACTTTTTCTGCATTCTCTCTCGGAACTTCGACTTTTGTGCCATCTTTGAAGCGAGCAAAACGTCTCTTGCTTTTACGCCCGGCAACTCCGGCAACGGGGCGTTCAGGCACTGGGGCGAAGAAACTTTTTACTATATTAAATAAATTTCTCACTATCTTAATGATATCCCCAGTTCGCTTGAAAGAAAAAAGGGGTTGTGATAGTCTATATAGGTACAGTGGCTTCGGCCTCCGAGGAAACCCGCCTAAAAGCGGGTTTCCTTTTTTATTTAGTATAAAAATACTTTCTTAATTCTTCTACCGGAATAAAATGCGCTGCTTGAGAAAAGATTGCCTTTAGAGTACCTCTGGCTATTTCTTTATGAAGAGGTATGGCCAGTTCCTGTATCTGTTCTCCTACAAACTTAATCATTTTACAATGACTACCCTTTCCATATTCGAGTTCAAATCCTTGTTTCTCAAAAAATTTAACAAGCTGTCTGCCAGAAACCACTCTCAACTTAGGCATGAATTGGAATTTCGATATTGGCTAGAATAGATGGATTAGCAGAGAATCCAAGCTCTTTGTTATCTTTGCCGTGGAAATATACTTCTACGGCTTCTTTTATATTTCTTGCCAACTCTTCAAAAGTCTTGCCTTGAGTGACTATAAAATAGTCAGCCGCAGAAGCGGTGTAATATTTCCCCTCCTTTGAAATAGAGAAGTGAATGATGTTTTTCATTGCCACCATTATGTCATAATAACGAGTTATTTTCCAATTCCTTTCTCCAAGCCATCTCACGCCTCTCCGGCATCCAAATCTCATGAGTTTCCGTGATTTCCAGCTTGCGACCAGCTATCCGTGATACGATATTAGAAACGGTATAAGGTAGCGCGGCGCGTATCGGAAGGCGTCATGCGTCTAGCGTATGGAAAATAATATCAAAAAGCCAATAAAAAGTTTTCGTGACCTTGATGTATATCAAACATCTTATCGGGCAATGCTTGTTGTACATCAGGAAGTTTTACCTAAATTACCAACTTCCGAGAAGTATGATCTGGTAGACCAATTATCGAGGTCATCGAAAGCTGTGCCGCGCCTCATAGCCGAGGGACACTCCAAACGTCATCAAAAAGCCGGTTTTCAAAAATATATTGATGACGCACATGCTGAAGCAAATGAAACGATTGTTGGATTGGAGCAATGCCGAGATCTTTACAAACTTGATACAAAATTCTGTGCTGACTTGGTTGATACATATGATAAAATTGCCAGACAACTTTTTAATCTCGCCGAAGCTTGGGATAAGTTCAAGTCTAGAAGACGTAAGACGCTACCGTAAAACGATATGCGCCACGCTACCGTTTAACGAATTATGGAGCTGGTTCAGTTACAGGCTCCGGCGTCGAATCAGGCTCCGGCTCACTCACCGATTCAGACTCTGGTTCAGGAGTAACTTCTTCTGCCGAAGCTTCTTCCTCTACGGTCTCTTCCGTCGTAGTTGTTTCCTCTACCGAAGTATCGGTCGCGGTTTCCTCACTCTCGCTTGCCGTACTTTCGCCACTCGCCGCGCCGCCGTCAACCGTATCACTCTCTTCCTCCATATTCTCCGTCACTGTCACAGTCCCAGTATTCGCCAGCATCGCCTGCAGTTGCTGTTCATTCACGCAAGTATTTCCTATGCATATTTGATTCGTCACTATGATTTCTTTAGAAATTATTTTATCTGCAAAAGCGAGAACTGTCTCTTTTAGAGCTAGAAACTCGGCATAGAGCTCTTGTATCGCAAGGATTATCGGCGAGATCAGCCCCTCATAATTTACCGAGAGAGTGCCGTCAGGAGTCAGAGCAGTCGGGCTAGAAGTAACAACGAGATTCGGGAACACATCCCGCACTTGTTGAGCGACAAGTCCGAACTGCTGGTTAGTCCCGCGTTCTGTGCCGGGGTTCCAATAGAACGAGACTGGGTTGAGAGCGTTAATGGCATCGAGTCCGTTTGAGTTGTCGAGGGAGAGGATATCTTGCTTGAGTCGTTCATCGGAGGCGGTACAAGCAAGTAAGCCATTGCCGTTTGAAGTGAATCCGGTGCAACTCTTGTATCCGTCAAAGGTAACATTGGCGGTGGAACCTCCAACTTCAAGCAGAGTGGCAGGGCTGGTCGTCCCGATGCCGACGTTGCCGGTGCTATCTATTCGCATGCGTTCCAGAGGTGCGGCACCATTATTACGAGTCCAGAAAGACATAAACCCGCTGTAGTTGTCATCCGTGGCGTTGGTTTTGCCAACCTGAATGGCTCCGAAGCTCGCATAATCCCCCGCCGTGTTGTACTTTCCACGAAATGACAAGCCGATAAGTGGACTGGAATTGTAGGCTGTAGTATCTCCCAATCGAGCAATCGTGCCATATCCGGTCTCCTCTGCATTCTGGCCAGCCAAAACATCCAATCTTTGTGCCGGCCCCGTCGTCCCGATGCCGACGTTTCTACTTGAATCAACCACCAGTCCAGTACCACCAACTGTCAGGAGTGAAGAGAAAAGATTGGTTGATGATGCTGTGGTGCTAAAAAAGTTCGTAGTAGTAGCATTCGTCCCCGTGGCATTTACGAAAGTGAAGTTTTGCAGAGTGGTAGAGCCAGTGAGATACAAATCACCCGCTTGATTCACGGAAAACTTGGTGGATGAAGCAACTTTCAATTCCAATATATTGCCGCTGTAGCCAGTGATGGTATCTACACCGATCACTGTCCCCGAAGTTCCACCCACCACTGAGAACTTGGCGTAAGGAGAGGTGGTAGCGATACCTACAAACCCAGCACTCGTATCTACATACAACTGATTTGTATTGACCGCAAAGTCTCCTGTAGTAGAAAGAGAGAGGTTGAAGTTTGTTCCGGCTCCCGGAGTCATGGTGATAGCTCCCGTGGAGATGAGAGAAGGAGTGGAGACGGAAGTGGAAGATAAGAGTTTCGTAGCCGAGAGAGTATCGGTAGAGAAAGTGAGATCTGAATCGTCTGTAAATAATCCGCCTGCTCCAGCGAAAGGCACTCTGGTAGCGGTCAGAGCCTGGACAGTGAGAGCTCCGAAGTTGGCGGCGGCAGAAAAGAGGTTGGTTGAAGAAGCTGTAGTAGAGAAGAGATTGGTAGTGGTGGCAGACGTTCCGGTTGCGTTTACAAATGTGAGATTCTGCAAAGTTGTGGAACCATTGAGCAGAAGGTTTGCAAAGGTGCCAAGTCCAGTCGAAGTAAAGTGGCCGCCATTTCCAGTGGTGAAGAGAAGGTTGGTGCTCGATGCGGTGGTGCTGAAGAAGTTGGTGGTGGTGGCATTGGTGGTAGTGGATCTAGTGAATTCAAGGGTGGTGCCAGTGAGGTTATTGAGCCCTGTGATTGATTGCGAGTTGCCGGTTATTGCTCCACCCAAAGTGAAGGCTGGCAGAGTGGTAGTCCAGGCAGGGACAGATGAGCTATTGGTAACGAGGACAGAGGATGCGGCGGTTGTTAGTCCCTGGACAGTGTTTGCTCCGTTGGAGTAAAGAAGTTCCGAAGCGCCGTAAGTGTCTGCAAGGGTGGCAGTGGAAGCAATGTAATTGGTGCCATTGCCACGCAAGAATTTGCCGGAAGCGGCAGCATTGCCGATTTTAAAGCCAGTGGCCACATTCAAGGTGCCGGTAAAGTCCGCGACAGAGCTTATGGTCTGGGAGTTGATTAGACCGGAAGTGATTGCTCCTGTGTTTAGTGAAGTGGAGAGAAGGTTTGTGGATGACGCGGTGGTAGCAAAGAAATTTGTAGTAGTTGCAGAAGTGCCGGTGGCATTTACGAAAGTGAAGTTCTGGAGAGTAGTGGAGCCGGCAAGGTAGAGGTCGCCTGCCTGGTTGACGGAGAACTTGGTTGAAGAGGCGACTTTCAAATCAAAAAGTGTGCCTGAGTAGCCAGAGATCGCATCTGCCGCGATAACCGTTCCCGATGTGCCGTTACTGACAACCGCGAACTGGGCGTAAGGAGTGCTTGTGGCGATACCGACGTTGCCGTTAGTTATTCTCATCCACTCTGTTGCACCATTATGAATAGTGAATCTAAATGCCTCTCCTGTTTGGTCATTATTTGTATCAGCATCAAAAGTAGTTATTGCTCCTTCTGCTAACACGTCCCAATCAGCACTTCCTGATTTTAGTGTATTTCCAGTGAAATTTATTCCACCAACAACAGTAAGTTTTGTTCCTGGACTCGTCGTCCCGATGCCGACGTTTCTACTTGAATCAACCACCAGTCCAGTACCACCAACTGTCAGGAGTGAAGAGAAAAGATTGGTTGATGATG
>Ga0155122_101_pt1 | contig 17718 bp, 17 predicted proteins | sample RifCSPhighO2_01_FD_106090 | JGI IMG/M metagenome (GOLD analysis project Ga0155122, IMG submission 106090) | Candidatus Zambryskibacteria bacterium RIFCSPHIGHO2_01_FULL_44_22b
GGTTAATTTTACATATGTATAAATTCGTCACAGCCACAGCGATCATATTTCTACTGATACCTGTAGTAACCACAGGACAATCCGCTTGTCCAAGCGACGTGCGAGCACGCGAGCCGGTAGCATGCGCAGAGCTTGATAAGTTGGTAAAAGAAGAAAGCGAAGCTCAAAAGGAAGTGGACAGGTTAAAAGGCCTAGGAGCTGGTTTTGCGAGTGATATCGCATTTTTGACACAAAAAATTAAGGTTGCTCAAGCTAATATCAAAAGTAAGAACAATCAAATCGCCCTTCTAACACGAGATATTGCCGTCAAGCAGTCAGAGATCGTGGTGCTTGATGGACGCATAACCGCTGGCAGGCAAGCTATTGCTGCAATCTTGCGCAAGACCAACGACATCAACTCATATTCGCTTGCCGAAGCAGTACTTTCCGATAAAAACCTTTCAGAATTTTTTGTGGACATAGATACATACGCTTCGACGGAAAAAGCTCTTGCCGACCTATTCGCCGAATTGCGCGACGTAAGGGCTCAGACAGAATCAGAGAAACTAGCTCTTAATAAAAAACGTGAAGCGGAGGCATCCGCTCGAGCCGCTCTCGAAGCTGCTAAGAAACAAGTGGAAATAGCCAACGCCGAAAAGAAAACTCTCCTAGCTATAAATGATGCTAACAAGAAAACTTATGAGCAAGTCGTAGCTGATAGACGAACTAGAGCTAATCATATTAGAGCTGAGCTTTTCCAACTTCGCGATATCGAACCAATCGAGTTTGGCGATGCTCTCCGCTACGCCGAGCAAGCGAGTGCCAAAACCGGCGTGAGGCCAGCATTCATACTAGCTGTCTTGCAATACGAATCCAAGCTGGGAGCCAATGTAGGAAGATGCAATAGACCCCAGGACGTAAAGAAGTGGCAGGATATCATGCCGGGTCCATTACACTATAGTAATTACCTGAATAACGGCAGAAGCTGCAGGAACGCAAACGGCCCGTGTTCATACCGAGATGATCAATCGGCTTTTGTTAGAATTATAGACGAGATTGATAGATACTCTAGTCCTGAAGGCGTGCCCCTTTCCTGTCCTATCGTTGGTCTACCTGGTTGGGGCGGAGCAATGGGACCAGCGCAATTTATCCCAACAACTTGGGAACTTTTTAAATCAAAAATTTCCAATGCTTTTAATATTAGAACACCGGATCCTTGGAACCCGGAACACGCAATAACGGCCATGGCTCTCTATTTGGCCGAACTCGGTGCCAATACTCAGGATTGGACCAACGAACGTACGGCCGCCTGCAAATACAACTCGGGCAGCACTTGCTATGTAAACGGTAGAGCTGGGCTAGGCCTGAGTTACGGAGTCAACGTTATGGCTATAGCCGAAAGCATCCAAAGAGATAAGATTGACCCTCTGAAATTTTAGTGATAAAGTAAGCCTCGAAATGAAGAAAGATATTCATCCCAAAGACTATAGGCCGGTGCTTTTTATAGACAACTCGAGTGGAGCGGAATTTATTATTCCTTCCACTGTAGTTACCAAAGAGACGGCAAAATCGAAATTAGATAAGAAAAATAAGAATGAATATCCGGTTTTCCGCGTGGAAATTTCTTCCGCATCTCATCCTTTCTATACCGGCGAGGCCAAAACTCTCGACACTGCCGGACGAGTGGAACGCTTCAAACAAAAACGAGCGAAAGCCAACCCTACTTCGCATAAAGCTACGAGGGGCAAAGGAAATAAGTAATGGACTGGCAAGAGTGGAAAAAAAATAAAGAAAGTGTGGAAACAGAAGAGTTTCCCAATAAAATAATTCTTGAAGTGCGCGCTGGTGCCGGCGGGGAAGAAGCCGCTCTTTTCGCGAGAAAATTAGCGAGTATGTATACTTCCTATGCCGAGAAACAAGGCTGGCAAGTATTTGAAATAGATAAACTAGTATTCGAAATCCACGGTAAAGATGTTTACCAGAAACTTCGTTACGAAACCGGGGTGCATCGCATCCAGCGAGTGCCTGAGACAGAGAAGATGGGTCGGGTCCACACCTCTACCGCATCAGTAGCCATTCTTCCTATCCGTAAGAAAACAACTCTAGAGATTAAGCCGTCTGACATAGAAGTAGAATTCTCACGAGCAGGAGGTGCTGGCGGACAGAACGTCAACAAGGTCGAAACAGCAGTACGAATAATCCATAAACCAACCGGCATCGACGTCCGCTCAAGCGCGGAGAGAAGCCAACTCAAAAATCGCGAGAAAGCGATGAGCATACTCACTGCCAAACTTGAGGCTCTCAAGGAAGAAGAGGAGGCCAAAAAGTATTCCGGCGAACGAAAGAGTCAGATAGGCACTGCCGACCGCTCGGAGAAGATCCGCACTTATAACATTCTCCAAGACCGCATCACCGACCACCGCATCAAAAAGAGTTGGCACAATATCGAGAAAATCTTCAAAGGTGAAATAGAACCCATAGTTCGTACGTTAAAAGAGGAGTTGCAATCATGACTAAAAATATAATTTTATACCACGACCATTGTGATGACGGTTTTGGCGCGGCCTGGGCAGCGTGGAAAAAGTTTGGCGCGAAAGCCAAATATATAGGCGTATCGTACAGCGAGCCAACACCGAAAGGGCTGAAAGGAAAGAATGTGTATATCTTAGACTTTTGCTATTCAGCGAGTGTTACTAAAAATCTCTTAAAAATTACAAATAAGCTCGTTGTCATAGACCACCACGTCAGCAACAAGGAAGCGATAGAACTTGCGCCAGAACATGTCTTTGATGCTACAAAACATTCTGGGGCATATCTTGCCTGGAAATATTTTCATCCTCATGCAAAAGTACTGAAATTTATAAAATATATTGAAGATGCTGACTTATGGAAATGGAATTTGGCTCATACGCATGAAATATCTGCTTTCATACGCTCTTACGATATGGATTTTAAGAGGTGGAATAAATTCGCCAAAAATTTAGAAACTGTCAAAACTAGAAAAAGATATGTTGAGGAAGGAGGAACTATTTTAAGATCTGATGCTAATAAAATTGAACATGCCGTAGGAGAAGCGGAGTTGGTAGAATTCTCGGGATACAGAACGCTTGCTTCCAACTCTTTTCATCTAGTAAGCCAGATAGGGTATGGGCTTTACAAAAAATTACCTCCTATAGGAATTATTTGGTCGCGCAGAAATGGCGTTACGGTGGTCAGTTTGCGTTCTAATGGCAAAGTAGATGTCTCAAAACTTGCGGAGAAGTTTGGCGGCGGAGGCCACAAAGCTTCGGCAGCTTTTGAATTGGCTCCCAATGATAAATTGCCTTGGAAGGTGATTTCTGATAACATATCTTAGTGCGAAATTCGACTAAAAGTAATGATATTGTAGGTGAGCTCTTCGGCGCAGGAGCTCATTATGGCTTCGTCAAATCCCGCAGACATCCTTCGGCCAAGCCTTTTATATTTGGTTCCAAAAACAATATTGAGATATTTGACCTTGAGAAAACTAGCCTTGAGCTAGATAAGGCAGCCGCTTTCATGGAAGAGAAGGGTAAGGAAGGCGCCACGGGCCTGCTTCTAGGCGGCAAGAGCGAGGCGCGTGAAGCTATTAAGAAAGCGGCCGAGACGCTCGAGATGCCCTACGTTGCTGGCCGCTGGATCGGTGGCACTCTCTCCAATTTTTCTGAAATTAAGAAACGTATCGCCAAACTTGAGGATCTCACCGACCAAAGAGAGAAGGGCGAGCTTGCCAAGTATACCAAGAAGGAGCGTCTGCTTATCGACCGTGATATAGCCAAGCTCACTATATACTTCGGCGGACTCTCAAGGCTCAAATCATTGCCAAAGTTTATGATAATCATCGATCCGAAAAAAGAGCGCAATGCGGTGCTTGAGGCGAAGAAAATAAATATCCCAATCGTCGGACTTGCTGGTTCTGATTCTAATCTCCACGAAATCGAATACGCTATCCCAGGCAATGACGCCTCGAGAGCAAGTATCTCTTTTATCGTAAATAAATTGGTTGAGGCTTATAAAAAAGGCAGGGTCGAAACCGAAAAATTAACCTAATTATTCTAATTAACCTAATTGACCTAAAAATTGGGGATTGATGCTTGGGATTTATTTAGAATAATTAGAGCAATTAGAACAATTAGAAATTCACAGCCATGATTACTCTTGAACAAATAAAGGAACTGCGCGCACAAACAGGCTTGTCAGTAATGCAATGCCAGAAGGCGCTGGAAGAAGCGGGTGGATTAAATCTGACGGGGTCAGATTTAATGGCTAAAGCTATCGAAATCCTCAAGGCCAAAGGCGCCGAGATCGCAGGTTCGAAAGGTGACCGTACCCTGGGCGCAGGTTCTGTAGTCTCCTACATCCACTCTGGCGATACGGTAGGGGTACTTCTCGAACTCCTAAGCGAGACTGATTTCGTAGCGAAGAACCCTGATTTTAAATCAGTAGCCAAAGAGATCGCTATGCATATAGCCGCGATGAATCCGGCTGATACTGCCGAACTTCTGGGACAGCCATTCATCAAAGATCCAGCGAAAAATGTGAGCGACCTCATCAATAACACTGTCCAGAAATTCGGCGAGCGCACCGAGATTGGCCGCTTTACCAGATTCTCCATCAAGTAATATGACTTCTATATTTATCTTTGCAATCTCTGGTACGGCCATCATCACGCTACTGGCCGCGAAGTCACTTGAAACGAAGACGAAAAAACAGCTATTTATCTTCCGCTGGATTACCAAAAGCGATGAGCGCATCAGGCATTTACATCACAAGACTTTGGAGCTGTATTCAGTAGGGAAGGAAAGAGCGTCTTTTTTCTTCACGAGACAAGTTAAAATCCACTCCAAAAATACTTTCAATAAACTAGTCACTTTCCTAAAGGGGAAGAGGGATCAATACGAGAACAACATACGAAATTCTAGGCTTCTCAAAAAATCTGACGGCATCTCCGAATTTTTCAAAAACATGTCCGATATAGAAAAGGGCAACGGCTCCATCGACGAGACATTCGAGGAGCATTCTCAAGGAGCCAAAAAAGAGGTAAATTAGATAGCGTACTAAGCCACCTTAGCTCAGTTAGTAGAGCAGCCGATTTGTAATCGGCAGGTCGTCGGGGCAGGGCCGACAGGTGGCTCCATAAAAATTTAAGGGGACGGTGTTTTCACCGTCCCCTTTGGATCACGCGTGTGCCCGTCTCGAGCGGTCATACTCGCGTTGCCGAGCCAGCTTCTTATTCGGTCGTCCTAATTTTCTCGGTCGTCCTCCGCTCTTACGACCGTTTTCACGCGATGACTCTGCCTTACGTTTTGATTTTATCGACCCGCGACAGGCGGGACAAAACGACACCAGATTAGTTTTTGTATGGATATGGCATTTTGCCATGAATCACCTCCTTGCATTATCTTACGATACTATACATTATTTGTCAACGTGTCGGAGTAGAAGTGGCAGCTTCGCGGAGGGCTTTTTCGGCGAGAGTTTTGAGAGCGGGGACTTGGGTTTCGAGCTCTTCCATGTTCTTGAAGCCGTAATATGTCTTGTTGTTGATTACGAGAGCCGGAAGTTCGTCCTTGATTTTATATATAGAGCGTAGGGTTTGTATTGCCCCAACATCGAAGTGGTAGTCGAATGAGTAGACTCGCAAATCAGGATATTTCTCGTTCAGTGCTGTCAGTACGTACCCCATCTTTTCGCAGTCTTCACATTTATCCTCAGTCGAATATAAGTAGAGGATGAATGTTGGCCTAATACCACACCTTGCCGTCAGACGCTTCATCAGAAGATAGTCTTTGATCTCCAAGAGAAAGTACGAGCGCTTCAGGTATTCCAAATCATCTATATTGAGTTCAGTCTGATTTTCAGCAAAATTAAGTTTCTCACCCAAAGGCCCGAGTTCTTGCGAGAGGAATCCCGGTCCGATATCAGAACAAGAAGTTTCTTCGAGCAGGGCAAATTGGGTTTCCGAAGAGAGGATGTCGAGTGCTACCCGGTTTTCTATCGCACGCACATCTTCAAGCTTTTTTGCGCCCAAGGCATTAGACACCACAATAGCCGTCAAGAAGATGACAGCGGTTATAGTAAAAGCGACAATATATTTCTTCGAATCAACCATCCCAGTTAGAAAGTTTTAAATAATAAGCTTTTAATCATATATCCATGCCCGCTGAACTTCTAACGGGACAAGTAATTAAGCCCGTAAGTTATACCAAAATAAGCTTTACTTGTAAATCACCATACTTGACATATTTATCAAAATAGTACATTATAAATAAAGACAAGATTCGTGCTCGAGTGTAATAAACGGGGTGATTTTGCTCCCGTAGCACAAGGAGACTTATGGAAAAACTACATAAGAACTGGCAAGCAATCTGCGCCATTGGCAAAACGGGACATACGCTCATCATGTTGATGATCGCAACGCTCGATATGGATAAGTATCTTCAGGATATGTATGTATCTCGCGTTGTTGAACTCTTTCCAGAGTGCTTCTCCAAGACGGCACCCGCACCAGTCGGTCGTATTCCGCTCTCCGCTTTAAGAGCCTTTGCGGCCGCGGCGGCCAAAGAAGAGCGTAGTGATTCCGAAGAGGCGTGTAGCGGCGCTTACATTGAATCATTCAAAATCCACAAGATGTTTGAGATTCCGATTATCATGTTCAGCACCGGACGAGAAAGCCTTACTTATAGAGAGGCTCTCCCGTTGCCGACGGATATCAATCTCTCGACAACTACTCAAGGCTCACTTATCGACTTCCACGGGCACGATTACGTCGTACTCGAGAGGAATGACAATTGTGACACTCTGGTAGTCGCACCGATCACTCGGGTTGACCCCGAACTCTAGCCATCAAGCCTCGTGCGCAAACAGAAAAGCCTCGTGCTCTCTGTACCATTGCACGAGGTTTTTTCTATTTCAAATTCCTAATCTAAACATACATTGATTTTAAGCTATAGCGTAAGATAGATGTAATATAATTATATATTAGTATATCGGTATATTATTGAAAATTGGAAATTGAAAAATTGAAAATTCTTACCCTACCTCCAAGATACCTTTCTTCTAAACACCGTGTCAAATAACATTTTCAATAGCCATAAAGGAACCATGAACGGGTAGATAAACAGATAATAAAATATTTCTTTCTTTATTTTAAACTTGCCGTCGACGAGTGTAAGAGCGAGACAGATAATGGTAATGGTAAACAGAATGGCGGTGAGCGTCAGGAAAGAAACTACACCAGTGTTAAGGAAATACCAATCGAAGTTCGGCATATGGAAATTGGTATCGAAACCCACAGTAGCAAACTTAACCAAAGCATCGAAGAATCTGGATATGCCATTCCAAATCACATTTCCAATCATATAAATGGTAGAGAAGATAGAAACGGTGCCGAGGGGCAAGATAAACATGCCGACGTGCCCATATTTGGCGTTGAAGAGCATTTCGCGATAATCAATAACATTATTCAGCAAGCCGTATGACCACCGTACTCTTTGCTTGAAGAACGGCTTGAACTTGGACGGGGTAACGGTGTAGACATGCGCGCCGTGTGAATTGACTATCTTGTAGCGGTTCTTCTGCATGCGTAGCGCAATTTCAAGGTCTTCCGTGTTGTGTGCCACTCTGTAGCCGCCCAGTTCCCGAAACACCCGAGTGCGAAATATGGAGAACGGCCCCGGCGTAACGTAAATCGCTTCGAGAGAAGAGAGTATTCGGCGCAAGAAGATGCTCCAACTATATTCAACTCGCTGGATGTGCTGGAGAATGTTTTGCGGCTCGTGGACCCTAATAGAAGGTGTGACAGCCATAATAGCTTCGTCTTCGAAGAACGGTACAATTTTTTTAAACGTATCGGGCAAGACGAAAGAGTCTGCGTCTAGACAGCCAACCAAATCGGTATTTACATTTTCCAATGCAAGGTTGAGGGCCGTGGTCTTGCCTCCATTTTCCTTAGACAAAACAGTGATTTGAGAATTGTTTTCAAATGTTTTTAGAACCCCAAGAGTTTTATCGGTCGAACCATCATTTACCGCGATGATAGAAATCTTATCTTTCGGATAATCGAGATTAAGTATTGACTCGATAGTTCTCGCCGCAGTTTTCTCTTCATTAAAACAAGGTACGATAACAGTAAGGGTAGGGAAGTACTTGAGAGCTCGTCCCAAATTAGTTTCTTCTATCTTCAGTTCCTCCCGCACTTCAAGATATGTAATCAATAGAAAGACCTCGAAAAATAGCGAGATAAAAAGTGATATATAAAGGATGAATGTTTGAATCGCTTGTATATCGGCCATTTAGAATGTTTGCGCTAAAATCCCCTATACTTTACCATAAAGAGCGATGTCTGAAAACATAATAATACAGTCGGAAGAAGAGCAGAAACTCCTAGCCGAATTAGAAAAAAGAGATGATATTGAGGCCAAAAGAATTAAAAGGTATTTGAGTATGCCTGACTTGTCCCGCACACCAGAGAGTCCGCTCAAAGAAATCGTGGACAAAACCCTCAAGGTCAAGGGCTTGGAAGGATTCGACGTCATTCATATTCCAGAAATTGTGCCGATAGATATTCTCTTCGATTTATTTAACATGCCGCCAGGACATCCTGCACGTTCAAAGTCTGATACATATTATGTTGATGATAATCATGCTCTGCGTCCTCACGACACTGTCTTCTGGTATTACTATTTGAATCATCCGACGATCAAGGAACGGATCGCGAAGAGCGAATCATTTGGTGCAATATGCCACGGCAAAGTTTATCGCAAAGATGAGATAGACAACCGCCACATGAATGTCTTCCATCAGATGGGCGGACTCTGTCTAGTGCCCGATGCGGGGCATCGGGCACTAGCCCCCGATGATTTGAAAAATGTTTTGTCTGAGATCGCACGCGCCATTTTCGGCAATGACGTCGAGTTCCGATTCTACGATCACCAATTCCCATACACCGATCCATCGTTTGAGATGGAGGCGTTCATCAACAATCAATGGATCGAGATGCTCGGCTCTGGTATGCCCAAGAAAACTGTTTTGAAAAACTTCGGCCTCGAAGGTTATCATGGCTGGGCCTTCGGCTTCGGCTTGGAACGCCTCGCTATTGCCTCGATGTCTCTTCCTGATATTCGCCTCTTGTGGTCAGAAGACGAGAGGGTTAAGAAACAGCTTAAACTCGGCACAACGTTCAAAGAAGTTTCCAAATTCCCGCCTATCACGCGCGACATATCTTTCGTCGTACCTAACACTTTCGTGCCCAATGACTACTTCGACACGATCCGCGACCTAGGCGGTGAAATCATCGAGCAAGTCGAACTTTTAGATAAATATGAGAACGCCGAAAAGTTCGGGGAAGGGAAGCTCTCTTACACTTTCCGCATCACTTACCGCTCTCTCCAAAGGACTCTCACTAACGAAGAAGTCAACGCCCTTCACACCAAGATCGAAGGGGCAACTGTACACACTTTTGGAGCCCAAATCCGTTTAGTTTAATTTATATTATCCGTTTCAATTTTTGATTCCCAGATTTTATACATCTATTTATGCTATAGCTAGAATCGATGTATGTAATTTGTAGGGGTAATTATAATAGTTTGAATTCATCCCGAAGACGTCTATCATTTTCAATTTCATCAACAATCATATATAAAACATCTTTTCCAACTCCAAAGCCTGTTTTCAAAAGACCAACAATGTCTTCGCAATCATAGGGATATACCCACACACTATCTTGTAGACGATAAAGACCCAACGATTCAAATAACTTCCTGACCTTCTCCCTGATACTTTTCTTTTTCTCCGGTATATCGAATATAATCACGCGCCACTTCTTATCCCATTTATTCGGACGAGGTAACTTGTATCCATCTATTTCTAATTGTCTTAATCTTATTTCTCCTTCCTCAGTCAGCTCATAATATTTGCCATTAAACTTAAGCAATCCCTTCTTGGCCAATTTAGAAGCTGATGAACTTACGATCTCACCTTGGCGCTTGTTTGAGATTAGGCCAAGCTTATCCATTGCGCCTATGACATTCGGTGCAACGAGTCCGATACTCAAAATTCCAGCCAATTTTACTGACTTCAAAATAAGTCTCTGAACTTCTCCTTTCTTTGCTTTTCTCTTGCTATTTTCTTCCAATCCACCCATACATCTATTCTATGCTATAGCTAGAATCGATGTAGTTGTAGTAAGTATTAATGATGGGGATAAGCATGTAAAATACGCTGGTTTTTGAGCCTTATTTATGATAAAATTAGGAGACGTACACACATGGCGGAAAGCAAGAAAAGTAGCAATTACAGCGCGGAATCTATCACCGTTTTAGAGGGTCTGGAGCCGGTCAGGAAACGGCCGGGAATGTATATCGGTACAACAGGGCCGGACGGCCTGCACCATCTCGTTACCGAGATTTTCGATAACTCGCGCGACGAAGCGATGGGCGGATTTGCCAATGATATTGAAATCGCGCTTTTACCTAATAATCAAGTACGGGTAGTAGACAACGGCCGTGGCATCCCAGTAGATACACATAAACAAACCAAAGTCTCTGCCCTTGAGACTATCATGACGACACTCCATGCCGGAGGTAAATTCGGCGGAGATGGCTATAAAATCTCTGGCGGTCTCCACGGCGTCGGCGGTTCGGTCGTTAACGCTCTTTCTATCTACTGTAAAGCTGTGGTACACAGAGACGGCGGTGTTTATATGCAGGAGTACAGCAAGGGCAAACAAAAGTTTAAAGTTAAGAAGTTGGGAAGTTCGAAGTTACACGGCACTATCATCACTTTCCAACCGGATCCGGAAATTTTCCCAGATACTAATTTCGGCTTCGAGCGGATCGTAAACCACGTGCGCCAACAGGCTTACCTCGTCAAAGGGCTCAAAATTTCTGTTATCGATGCTCGCAACTTGGAAGTTAACCTTCCAAGTGAAATGTTTTATCTTCGAGAGCTCGGACTCGATACGCCTTCGATGTCGTTTTATTTCGAAGGCGGGCTCATGTCACTCGTGCGATTTGAGAACGAACACAATAAGCCGATACACAAAAATATTTTTTATGTAGAAAAAGCAACCAATGGCAACGAATACGAGACAGTAGAAGTGGCTCTCCAATATGTAGATGATATTTCTTCGAGAATTCTGCCTTTCGCCAACAATATCTATACGGCGGAGGGAGGCACGCATGTCACCGGTTTCAAAACCGCACTCACAAGAAGCCTCAACACTTACGCGCGCAAGAATAATTTGGTCAGTGAGAAAGAAGACAACTTCACCGGCGACGATGTGCTCGAAGGTTTAACTGCTGTTATCTCTATCAAACTGCGCGAGATCCAATTCGAAGGCCAGACCAAAGGCAAGCTCGGTTCAGTCGAAGGTCAGACCATGGTTGCAACAGTATTCGGCGATGCCTTCTCGACATTCCTGGAAGAAAATCCGGAAGACGCGAGAGCTATCATACAGAAAGTAGTCCTTGCTCTGAAAGCTCGTAAGGCTGCCAAAGCGGCGAAAGACAGTGTCCTTCGCAAAGGCGCCCTCGAAGGCATGACTCTCCCGGGCAAGCTTGCAGACTGCCAGTCGAAGTCAGCGGAAGAGTCGGAGCTATTTATCGTAGAGGGAGATTCCGCAGGCGGTACGGCCAAAATGGGCCGCGACAGACGCATTCAGGCTATCCTTCCGCTACGAGGTAAGATACTAAACATCGAACGAGCCCGCCTCGACCGCATGCTCGCATCAGAGCAGATCAAAAACTTGGTGGTCGCTTTCGGCACAGCCATAGGGGACACATTTGATATTACGAAACTTCGTTACCACAAGATCATCCTCGCTACCGATGCTGATGTCGACGGCGCCCACATCCGCACTCTGCTCCTCACTCTTCTCTATAGATTCTTCCGCCCGCTTATTGACGCCGGCTATGTCTATATAGCCCAACCGCCACTTTATAAAATTAAGAAAGGCAAAGAAATTATCTACGCCTATTCTGACGAAGAGAAAAATAAAAAGACGAGTGATGGCGCCGATATCCAACGCTACAAAGGTCTTGGAGAAATGAATGCCGACGAACTCTGGGAGACAACTATGAATCCCGAAGCAAGGATTTTAAAGCAAGTTACCATCGACGACGCCCGCGAAGCCGACCGCATCTTCGACATCCTCATGGGCACCGATGTTCCATCCCGCAAATCATTTATCCAAAGTAACGCCAAAAAAGCCGTGTTGGATATTTAGCGTAATGAGTGGAGCGCGACGGACATTTACATGTCCGTCGCTTTTATATTTCAATACAGCCCCTCGACAAGCTCGGGGCACATGTTCCGTAAGGATCCTGTGGATAACTCGTCTAGTATTGTGGTGGGTGGTGGGATAAAATACCATCAAGTGGGATTAAGTGGTAATTACCACTTAAAGGTATTATGAAAAATAAACAATGTTTATCGGCGAGTACACACATACAGTTGACGAGAAGAATCGTTTCTCTTTGCCTGCCAAATTTCGACAAGCTCTCGGCAGAAAAGTTGTTGTTACTCGAGGCAAGGATCATTGTCTTTTTCTCTACCCCCACAAAGTCTGGCTTCAAATCTCCAAAGAGGTGGCCTCGCTCGGGCATGTAGAAACTGATCCGCGATTCGCGCGATTCACTTTCTCCGGTGCGGCCGAGATAGAGATCGATGCTATAGGCCGCATGCTCATTCCGGAATTCCTGCGCGAATTTGCAGATCTTAAAAATACGATAGTAATTACCGGTGTCCACGACAGGGTAGAGATCTGGAGCGCCTTACGCTGGGCCTCCTATAGGAAAAAGCTTGAGAGCGAATATGCCTAGACATATTTCTGTTCTTTTACACGAGAGTATCGAGAATCTAAATTTGGGTCCCGGGAAAATATTTGTTGATGCCACATACGGAGGAGGCGGACACACTTCGGAGGTCTTGCGTAAATTTCCGGACGTAAAAGTCATTGCGATAGATCAAGACCCCGAAGCAAGAAACAAGATACAAGAAACAGTAGACAAAGTTGACCTTCGTACTGGGAATTTCAGAGACATAGACACGCTTGTCGGAGACATTAAACCTGACGCAATACTTCTCGACCTCGGATTCTCTAGTGATCAGTTGGAAGGTGGTGTACCCGGACTTTCTTTCCAAAGAGATGAACCGCTAGACATGAGACTTTCGAGATCTGGTCCAACCGCTGCCGACATCTTAAACTCCTGGGACGAGTATGCCATTGAACTCATCCTGCGCGGATTCGGCGAAGAAAGAGCCTCGAGAAAGATTGCAGAAGAGATAGTAAAGAGACGAAAGATAAAACCGTTCGAGACCACCTTTGACCTCGTAGAAGGAGTGGTTGCCGTAAAGCCTCGACACTTCAGAGATAAAATTCATCCCGCCACTAAGACTTTCCAGGCACTCCGCATAGCAGTTAATTCTGAACTCGACGCACTCGAAAGCGGCTTGCAGAAAGGATTCGACATCCTCAAACCGTCCGGCCGATTTGCAGTCATTTCATTCCACAGCCTAGAAGACAGAATTGTAAAAAACTTTTTCAGAGAGAGCGCTCGAGAAGGCAAGGCAAGACTCATCACCAAAAAACCTATTATACCCACCGACGAAGAGGTAAAAGATAACCCACGTTCGAGAAGTGCAAAGTTAAGAGTAGTTGAAAAAATATGAGAAGAATAAACACACACAAAGATCAACTCATCCTGCCATTTGGACAAAGGAAGGAGATGGTCATTTCATATGAGAACCGCTTGCGCGTCTTTTGGGGGCTCGTAACTATATCTATCGTCTCGCTTCTAGCCTACATGTATGCCATCAACATCACCGCAAGAAATATCGCTCATAGAGCAAGTCTCGAGAGAGAAATTACCCTGATCTCGACCGGACTAGACGCACTCGAATTCGAGTTTATAGAATTGCGCAATAATGTTACGCTAGAGCTTGCTTATGAAAAAGGCTTCAAAGAAGAAAGGTCTCCATTATTCGTCTCACGCTCGAATCGAGCGTTTCTCTCATTCAATAGCGTTAGTCGATAATAACGTTAATTACTATGCGATCAAGGGATTTTAGATTGCGAGTAATATCGCTTGCTGTTTTTGCCGCGGCCTTGGTGCTAGGAACTAAATTATATTTCGTCCAGATCGTCTCGGGAGAAGAATTCGCGTCTAGAGCAGAAGGTCAGTATATTGCGAGCGCCAATTATTTTGATAGGGGCTCGATTTATTTTACTACTCGCGACGGCACTTTGGTGCCAGCCGCAAGCATTGGTACCGGATTCGTTTTACATATCAATCCACGAATTTTGAGAGTAAGTAGCGACCTCTCTATTGTATATGAGCAAGTAAATGCCATCACACCTATTGGCAGGGAAGACTTTTTCAATAAAGCAGCTACAGACAGTGCCTACAGGGAGCTTTCTAAACGCTTGCCTGTAGAGACAGCGGAGAAGATAAGGTTACTCAAAATCCCTGGGGTCGCTGTAGCGAAGGAGAGGTGGAGGGTTTACCCCGGCGAGAACATGGCGGCTCATACTGTGGGACTTATTGGTTTCCAGGGCGATGAACTTGCAGGTCGTTATGGATTAGAGCGCTTCTACGAATCCACTCTGGTGCGGGACAGTGATGAAGCGTTTGTGAACTTCTTTGCAGAAATTTTCGCCAATCTCAAGAGGGCAGTGAAGGATGATGAGAGCCTAGAAGGAGATATAATCACCACCATAGAGCCTTCGGTCCAAGCGTTTCTAGAAAGCGAGTTAAATAAAGTAGAACATAAATATTCTTCCGAGTTTTCTGGCGGCATCATTATCGATCCAAACAATGGTGAGATCGTGGCTATGGCACTCGTGCCAGCATTTGACCCGAACTTTCCGCAGAAGGCGGAAAGTTCGGATATATTTAGCAACAAATTAGTAGAAGATCGCTATGAGATGGGCTCGATCATAAAGGCGTTCTCGTTTGCCGTCGGACTCGACTCCGGCAAAATTACTGCAAAAACCACGTACAACGACCCTGGCTGTATTACTCTCAATACCAAAACTTTTTGTAACTACGACGGCAAGTCTCACGGCTCTAATGTCTCGCTCCAAACCGCTCTCAATAAATCTCTCAACACTGGCGCAACGCTTATAACTCAGAAGATGGGTGCCAAAGATTTTAATGACAGGATGCTCAAGTTTGGATTCGAAGATCCGACTGGCATAGACCAGCCCAACGAAGGCAAATCTCTGGTGGCAAACTTAAAGAATGGCAGGGAATTAGAAGCGGCACAGGCTTCTTTCGGCCAGGGCATTGCCATGACTCCTATCGCCACTGTTCGCGCACTCTCCGCGCTTGCAAACGGCGGCACACTCATCACTCCACATTTAGTAAAGTCGATCAAATATAAATTAGGGCTGACTAAAAACATTTCTTATCCCAAAGAAGAGGAGAGAGAAAGGGTTTTAAGCAAGGAGACATCAACGGAAATTTCGAGAATGCTAACGGAGGTGGTTGACAGATCGTTTCGCGAAGGGACAGTGCGGCTCGAGCACTATAGTGTAGCCGCCAAAACCGGTACGGCCCAGATCGCGCGGCAAGACCGTGCAGGTTATTACGACGATCGCTATTTGCACTCTTTCTTCGGATATTTCCCATCTTATGAACCGCGCTTCCTTATATTTCTCTACACTTATTACCCCAAAAACGTACAGTTTGCTTCCGAGACTTTGATGGACAGCTTCATGAACCTCACCAAATTTGTGATCAATTATTATAATATTCCACCGGATAGGGAATCAGTGCCTGGGCTTGTGCACTAATACAACCAACCCTGACATCACTAGAATAAAGTTTTTGACTACGAATTCACCAGCAAGGGTGAGAATAGGGAAGTATGGGTCAAAGATCACGTCCCAGCCGAATATAAATGTCGAGAAGGTGCCAAGAAGATGAAGTACTAGAAGTAGGTGAGTGAAAAAGCGCGAGCGATTGGATAAAAGCATCGCTCCGATAAACACTTCGACGAAGCCGAGGATGACAAGACCTGTGCCACCGGCAAGAAATGGCGCCATGGAGTTATAAATAAGTTCAAAGACAGGGTTATAACCCAAAACCTTTAGCACACCAAACCATATGAATACAACCCCAATAACAATCCGCAAAACTTTCATCAAAAAATTCTCGGAGAACATGTATTAACTCTAGCATAATAGAACCTGTGTTTCCATGAGGGGCCGGCAGAAATGCTGGCCTTTCGCTTTTATAAATATTGTATGCTTCGCATTCAAATCTTGTGTGAGCCACAATAATTTGTTTTTCGTCAAAAACAAATTTTCCAGCCCCGGACTCAGCTATTTTTCTTGCTAGAAAAATATGCTTCCGTCTTCACAAAATGTCCGCAGGCAAAGCAGTTTGCCTGCTTTACACATTTTGTGATGTAATCATATCCTTTGCGCGAACTTATTTCGAGAGCTAATGTGGCACGCTCCGCGTGCGTGGTGGCTTTAGACCAATGCGTACGCTCCGATTGCGTGGTGACTCTCACAATCCGACCAGCGCCTCGCGGACTCGGCGCTCCGCCCTCGCCCCGTTCCGCCTTTCCATGCTTTTTCTTTTTCGCGGGGGGGTTTTTAAAATTGAATGGGCGGAAACGGGACTCAGTCGGGCTTCTTCTAAGGAAGAAGTAGTCGGAACCAAATGCAGTGGTGCCTCCGGTCTATTCTACTTGTTTTGCGTTCAGTGCTAAAGGAGATAGCACCCTCGGCATCCGCCTCGGGCTATTTCCGCTAGGGCTACGAGCGCCTAGATGCCTAGGTACTCTGCCTTTCCTCGCACTCCTGCCTTGCTAGATGGGTGCTCGGGCAGAGCACTGTTTGGGGGAAGGAAGGAATCCTTCCCCCAGCTTCGGTCTCCTCCTCGCAGTGGTAAGCAAGAGTATTCAGTGCTTTATTTCGGTTAGTGGTTTGCGTATGTTGTTGCCTTCGTTTTTCGTGCCTTCGGAGTCCGCCCTCGCACAACCCCCTTCCTCGTTTTCATTCGTGAGTTTATGGTGTCGCTTTCGCTACTAAACTTCTGTGGCTTCGGTGTTCGTCGGCGCTCGTCCTTTAGCCCTGGACGCTCCTAGCGGAAATAGCCCGAGGCTCAAATACCTATGTGTTTGCCCCTCCCACCCTGTGCGCGCACATCCCGCCCGCGAAGGACAGGAGGAATCGCGGGCAGAGCTCCCGTGAACTAGATCCTTTCTACAGTTTCAACACCAAGAATTGAAAGACCGTTTTTTATAACTACGCCGACAGACTCTGTAATCGCAAGCTTGTAATTTTGTTGTTCTGACCCATCTAAAATAATTTCTTTCGCATACCAAGTATTAAATGCAGAACAAATTTCAAGTAGATACTGAGCAATGTGATGTGCCGAGAGATCTTCTTTTGCCCTCCTTACTACTTCGGGAAAAAACACCAATAGTTTTACCAAGTTTCCTTCTAGTCCTGGCTTCGCCAGAAAATCAATTTCTGCTGACTTTTTATCCCCCCTTTTTCGTAGTATTGATTGTGTGCGTACATAAGCGTATAACACATATATTCCAGAATCTCCCGTCGTCTCTATTGATCGATCGACATCAAAGACGAGATCTTGGGTTCTGTCAGGTTTAAGAATACTAAACTTTACAGCGGCTAAAGCCATCTTTTCCGACAGATTGTGTAACTCATCGTCGACCTCTTTACCTTCAGTCACGAAACGTTGA
>Ga0155122_104_pt1 | contig 12760 bp, 12 predicted proteins | sample RifCSPhighO2_01_FD_106090 | JGI IMG/M metagenome (GOLD analysis project Ga0155122, IMG submission 106090) | Candidatus Zambryskibacteria bacterium RIFCSPHIGHO2_01_FULL_44_22b
GACCGAACAAATGAAGAAAAACTTCATTTGTTCAAAAAAGTCGGTTCGAACTTTCAAATTAAGGATCGAACCGTACTTTTTGAGCCACGCAGAGCGTGGAAAACCCTTTTGGATTCTGGATTCGGCGGGGGGAATGCATTAGTGTCGCGCCTTCGGCGCGACCCAGTTTTAGCTCCCGAAACCCATTCTGAAATTTTGCGGAAGCGGAGAGATTCGAACTCTCGATACCTTGCGGTATGCCGCCTTTCCAAGGCGGTGGAATAAACCACTATCCGACGCTTCCTTTTTATCGACTATTTATATCATAATTTCTCTAATCTTTCTTTTATATTTTTATAAATGTACTACTTACCATGCTATCGCATGTTAACCCGTACATTTATTTAAGGTGAAATCTATGTTTAAGGTCTAGCTCATTGTCTATTTTCTGTGCTTCAATAAATCTGATAAATCTTCTGACATTGTAAAACTCAGTCAAGTACTCGATCTCATCTTCGCACTTAAAAGGTATGACAAATACCGAATGTTGCAGATCAATGAAGCCCAGTTGATTCAGGTGATATCGTATAGCTTCCCTGACCTTTTTGATTCTTTCCGGTATGTCGAATATGACTATCCTCCACTTGCCATCCCATTCATGTCTTCGTATAACCATGTTATCCAAATCGAATCTTAAGGCGGTTCGCTCTCCATCTTTGTTTAATATAAAGGTTACTGTACCATCTCGATTAGTTTTCTGATCAACAAGTTTCGATTTGTAGAGTGCACGGATATCTGATAAAAGCTGTTTTTGGTTTATCTTTTTCCAATCATCGGCAATAGTATTAAGAACTTTGTAGTAACCTTTGGGAGATCTCTGTAATCCTAGTGCCAACCCACCGAGCATTAGAAGGAGTATCTTTTCTTTGGTAGACCCTCTTCTTAATCTTTTCAACATATTTAAATGTTGCCACTTATTAGGCGATAGCATGTTAACTCATACATTTTTATTTATAATCTACTCTTGAGAACTTGGTCCACCTTTTGTATTTCGCCCAAAATACCTTCGATTAAATCATAAGAGTCGGCTTCGACGGCGGCAACCCAAGCAGATGAAGTTCTTTATTCGATATCTCCATATGTGACTACTTGGTTACGGCCGGACTCTTTGGCAACATAGAGTGCTTTGTCTGCACGCTTCGCCATTTCTTCAAACGTGATATCCGGAGTCGCGGCGGCCACCCCAGCACTGATCGTGACGTGCATGCCAGGAATATTATTGAAACCCAATCTTTCTATATCTTTGCGGATATTATTGGCTTTTGTTGCGGCTCTAATTTCGCTCGCACCCAAGAGAACCACGGCAAACTCTTCCCCGCCCCAACGGCTAGCGATGTCGCCCTTTCTCACACCTTCTTCTATATTTTTTGCCACCACTTTCAACACCGCGTCGCCTATAGCGTGGCCATAAGTGTCGTTGATCGATTTGAAATGATCTATATCAAACATCACAAAACTTAAATTTTTGAACCCGAACCATTCTAGACGGCGGCCATCTTGGCGGTTTACAGTAGCGTCAAAATAAATTTTTCCTTCCTGTTCTAAAAACTTCCTCGTTTTAAGGCTGGTCAGAGAATCATGGATTAAGTCGTATTTTAAGACTCGTATAGTCTGCTCGAGTTCGGCAATTTTATTCTCTAACTCTTCCATTACTCTCTATTAAAGCACGAATTCGTTCCTCTACAGGCGGATGGGTTTGGAAAAGTCGGTGAAGTTTAGAAGTTTTTAAGTTGCCGAAAGGGTTAGAGATGAAAAGATGCGCCGTGGCATTATTGGCGGTGCGCATGGGTACTGGAGTTGCACTAATTTTCTCTAAAGCACTTGCCAAACCTTCCGGATAACGGGTGAGGAGTGCGCCAGATGCATCGGCCAAGAATTCCCTTCGACGAGAAACAGCAAGTCTTATGAGAGTAGCAGCAATAGGCGTAAGTATTGCGAGAATTAGTCCGATTATCAAAAATATTACGCCGGCATTACCTCTATCACGATTACCACCTGATGAGAATCTTGAGCGGAGGAATATATCAGAGAGAAGCGCGACGAAGCCAGCCATCACCACTACAACTGTCGAGAGTAAAATGTCACGGTTACCAATATGAGAAAGTTCGTGCGCTATCACACCCTCCAATTCATTTTTATTTAAAATAGCTAGCAGTCCGGTTGTGACACAAACTACCGCGTGTTCTTTGTTCCGTCCCGTTGCAAAAGCATTAGGAGCCTGGTCTTCAATAACATAGAGCCGCGGCATTGGTAGGCCAGCGGTGATAGAGAGATTTTCTGTCGCATTCCAGAGGTCGAAGTATTCTTCTCGTGTGGCGGGCTTCGCTTTATGAAGTTTGAGGACAATTTTGTCGGAGAACCAATAAGAAAAGAAGTTCATCAAAAGAGCAATGATGAATGCGCCGTATAGAATCGCTCTGTCGTTATAAAAGTACGAAATAGCCCAACCAAGCGCGATAACTATCGCGAAGAATAAACCCATCAATACCCAAGTTTTCCGGATATTTGAATCCTGATGACTATAGAGGTTCATTAGAAATTAACCTTGACTGGTTCCTTTGCGACAGAATCTTCAAGCTGGAAGAAATCCATTTTTGAGAAGTGGAAGATGCCGGCAATGATATTAGACGGGAATGACTCGGCTTTCGTATTGAGGTCGCGGACGTTCGTGTTGTAGAAGCGGCGCGCGGCTTGGATCTTGTTCTCGGTATCGGAAAGCTCTCTTTGGAGTTCGAGGAAGTTTTGGTTTGCCTTTAAGTCCGGGTAAGCTTCGGCAATAGCGAAGATAGATTTGAGAGCGCCGGTGAGCATGTTCTCAGCCTGGCCTTTTTCAGCCAGGTTACCTGCGTTCATGGCGGCCGCTCGTGCTCTAGTGACATTTTCGAAAGCAGATGCTTCGTGAGTAGCATAGCCTTTAACGGTATTAACTAAGTTCGGGATAAGGTCGTATCGGCGCTTGAGCTGGACATCGATATCCGCCCAAGCTTCCTTGGCGCGGTTGATAAGCCGTACGAAGCCGTTGTAGGAAAAGATAATCCAGAGAACGAGTACTCCAAGAATAATTAAAATGATTGTTGTTAGTGACATACAGGTATTTTAACATAAAAAAGCGCCGAGCTGTGCATGCAATGCTCGGCGCTGAAGTAAACTTATACATACGCCACACCTCGTGACGCTTTTTCACTATACCATGATTTATTTAGTAATCCATCGGGGGCATGTTTCTTCCTTGCCCTGAACCTTTCGAAGGGTCTTCTGGTTCGTCACTGACAGCGGCTTCGGTGGTGAGAAGCATGGCGACAGCAGAAGCGGCGTTCTCGAGAGCGGCTCGAGTAACTTTGACCGGGTCGATAATGCCCGCATCAAACATGTTGTCGACGAAGACATCATTCAATGCGTCGTAGCCGGAGTTTGACTGACCTTTGAGCACTTCGTTGAGCACTACCCCGTCTTCTTTGCCAGCATTTCGTGCGATCTGTCGAAGAGGTTCTTTGAGCGCTTCGATCACGGCAGTGTAACCTGCGGCAAATTCGGCCGACTCGGCATTTTCTATGGCATTCTTGGCTTCTGCGGAATCTTTGTATTTCGATTCTATCTTTTGGGAAACTTTGGCAAGAGCGGAACCGCCGCCAGCAACAATGCCTTCGGCAATAGCGGCTTTGGTAGCATTGACCGCATCTTCGATCTTGAGTTTGAGATATTTCATCTCCGTTTCTGTCGCGGCACCGACTTTTATTACAGCGACCCCGCCGGAGAGTTTGCCGATGCGCTCATCTAACTTTTCTTTTTCAAATTTGGAAGTGGTGTTTTCTCTTTGTACGCGGAGACTCTCGACTCTTGCTTCGATGTCTGCCTTCTTGCCTTTACCGCCGACGATGATGGTACTGTCCTTGGTAGAAATAATGCGCGAAGCGCGGCCAAGCATATTTAGTTCAGCGCTTTCGAACTTCACCCCGACTTCTTCGGAAATAACTTTGCCTCCGACGGTGACTGCGATGTCCGCCAACGTCTCTTTCTTCTTGTCGCCATAACCCGGAGCCTTGATAGCGAGGACGTTAAACGAACCCCGGAGCTTATTGACGATAAATGTGGTCAGCGCTTCCCCATCGACATCGTCGGCAATAATCACCAAATCCTTTTTGCCGGTAGCAGCAAGCTTCTCAAGTATTGGCAAAATATCTTTTATGGCCGAAATCTTTTTGTCGGTGATAAGGATAGCTGGGTCGCGATACTCCGCTTCCATCCGTTCGGCGTTGGTTATCATATAAGGAGAGATGTAGCCTTTATCAAACTCCAAACCTTCGACAATTTCTGAATCCACACCGAAAGTTTGTGATTCTTCTACCGTCACCACTCCGTCTTTACCAATCTTCTTAATAGTGCTTGCGATGATAGCGCCGATTTCTTCTGACTCGGCAGAAATAGTGGCAACTTGCCTGATCTCACTGTCGGCCTTGATAGGTTTCGCCATCCTTTTGAGCGTATCAACAGCATCTCTGGTCGCTTCTTCTATACCGCGGCGGATGCCCATGGAGTTAGCGCCCAAGAGAGTTTTCTTAAACCCGATCTCTACCAAAGCTTGAGTAATGACAACCGAGGTAGTAGTGCCGTCGCCGGCAGTGTCATTGGTCTTCGATGCCACTTCTTTGACAATCTCGGCGCCCATGTTTTCGAACCTGTCTTTCAGGGTTATATCTTTGGCAATAGTTACCCCATCGTTGGTGATGACCGGCGCGCCATAGCCTTTGTCTAATACCACGTTTCTTCCTCGTGGTCCGATAGTGATGCGTACAGTGTTTGCCACAGCGTCAACGCCTCGCTTGAGAGCACGCCTCGCTTCTTCGTTAAAAAGTATTTGTTTGGACATATTATTTTATAATTGCCAAAATATTTTCTTCTTTAATCAAATAGTATTCTTCGCCTTCGTGTTCAACCTCATCGTAACTATATTTAGAGAAAATGACTCTGTCGCCTACTTTGATATTTATAGGAACAAGTTTGCTATCTTCTCTTTTACCATCCCCTACCGCCACCACTTTGCCTTGGGCGGACTTTTCCTTAGAAACCGTATCTGGAATGATAATTCCGTAAGAAGGCTTTTTACCCTGAACCTGTCGAAGGGCATCTTCTGTAAAAGGTTTGACCAAAATCCTGTCACCAAATGGTTTAATAGTTTTTTTAGACATCGGCGAAATTGTATTCCTAAAATTTAGAATGTCAACGTCCGCTTCGCTTCCGTCGCTTCAGGTTCACTCGAGCTCTGTGTGAGCAAGCTCCCACATTCCTTACAGGAACAGTACACCTTTCGCATCTATATGCTCAAGGTCTTTCGAAGCTCCAAGTGTTCACTTCTCAACTCTCGCTGCCTGAAGTCAAGTTTTATAAAAAACAAACCGGGGAGCTATTGCTAGCTAACCCGGTCGATCCCTCCCAGTGGAGGCGCTTACATACTGTGCCCGCACCTTACAAAACAAGGATCAAGGGCTTATTCGTTTGGGCGAGAGTACCTCGCCAGACTATCCCGCGGGGAACAACTTTATTCATCGAAGTGTGCGGTCCATGGAAAGAACCGCCAAACGCTTTTGATTTTTCTAATGACTGGGGTGCACTACCCAGCCGGACAAGCGAGAAATGTGAACGGTGCTTGCCCACAATTAGTTTAGCGTGACATATATAATCTGTCAACCGAGCACTGCCCGAAGTCAAGGTTTATAAAAGAAAAAGCCCGGGACCACTTATACCCGGACTTTGGAAAGAACCGCAATACGATTTAATTCTACTATCGGACAATTAAATCGTATACGTTATTTTCTATTTGTAAATAAAAACTTTTCCATAATTGCCCTTTGTGGTAATATGAGGTAGTAAATTAAATGTTACAGATTCTTCCATACATCCAAATAGGATTGAGTGTTCTGCTTGTTGCGGCGATATTCTTCCAGCGTTCGGAGGCAAGTCTCGGAAGCGCTTTCGGAGGGGGTGACGCTGGGGGAACCAGATTCAGCCGCCGCGGCTTCGAAAAACTCCTCTTCAATGCGACGATAGTTATTGCTGTCCTTTTCGTGCTATCTGCTTTCGCCACACTTCTGCTAGCGTAACTAAATATGCGTTATAAAGAATTACGAGCCCTCATGATGAGGCGCTTCAGTATTCCAAAAGTCCGTGTAGTAGAGAAAATTCTCGGCCAATTCAGTTTAGCGGAGAAAGCTGTTTTCTATTTCCTCGTCGGACTCTTTGCTCTCTCTGGCGCGCTCATACTCTGGCAAGTAAATGATTTCTACCTCGTGGAAGTGCCCACCCGCGGCGGCACTCTTACCGAAGGAGTAGTGGGCAACCCACGATTCATTAATCCGGTACTTGCTCTGTCAGAAGCAGACAAAAATTTGGTTGCCCTAGTTTACTCTGGCCTCGTGCGCCTGACTCCATCGGGAGAAATCGAAAACGATTTGGCTGAAGAAGTATCTATCTCCAAAGACAGACTTACTTATACTATTAAGATTAGGTCGGACGCGCGCTTCCACGACGGCACGCCGGTTACTGCAGACGACGTGATTTTCACCATCTCCAAGATCACTGATCCGATTATCAAGAGCCCGAGAAGGGGCAACTGGGATGGGGTAACTGTCGAACAAGTCGATGACCAGACGGTTTCGTTTTCTCTTAAACAAGCCTATACGCCCTTTGTTTATAATTTAACCATCGGGATTATACCCAAACACATCTGGAAAAATGTTTCGGACGACGAATTCTCTTTCAGCCAGTTCAACACTTTGCCTATCGGTTCGGGACCATACAGAGTTTTCGTGGTAGAGAGAAATTCTGGCGGTATTCCAAACTTTTATAATCTCAAGCCGTATGAGGACGGGGTATTTATCGAAAACCTGGAATTTAAATTTTATCCATCGGAAGACGCTTTGATACAGGCCTATGCCAATCGCGAAGTCGAAAGCTTCGGCGGCATAAGTCCCGAGAAAATGCTTGATATCAAACGCGACAATTCGCGCATCGTCTCATCTCCGATACCGAGAGTCTTTGCAGTCTTCTTCAACCAAAGCCAGTCAAAAGTTTTGTTAAACAAAGAAATACGACAGGCTTTAAACATCGCGAGCCCCAAAGAAGAGATAGTGGAGAAAGTGCTTGGCGGATACGGTACCGCTATATCTGGCCCACTTCCTGCAGGAATCTACTCATGGACTACCGATATCGACGATATGTCTAATGAAAATAGGCTCGCAAAAGCAAAAGAAATTCTCGCCAAAGCTGGCTGGGTAGCAAACCATGATACGGGAACACTTGAAAAGAAATCAGGAAGTGGTAAACTTGAATTATCGTTTTCCATCTCTACCGGTGATGCTCCTGAACTTCAGGCAATTGCGGAAACTCTTCGCAATACGTGGAGGAGCTTGGGTGCCAAGGTAGAAGTGCTGGTGTACGAGAGTGGCGAGTTGAACCAAAGCGTGATCCGACCTAGGCAATTTGACTCTCTTCTTTTTGGAGAAGTGATTGGTAGAAATGCAGACCTCTATCCTTTCTGGCATTCTTCACAGAGAAGCGATCCTGGATTAAATATCGCCCTCTATGCCAATAGCCGCGCCGACAGGCTTCTAGACGAAGCGAGGAAGGCAGACAATTTCGAAGACGTAGAGAAAAGTTATAAAGAGTTTGCTACAGAGATAGAGAAAGATGTGCCGGCAGTATTTCTTTACACGCCAAGTTTCTTATACATAGTGCCGGAGAAAGTAGGGGGGGTGGATATAAGTTCACTTGCGGTTTCTCAAGACAGATTCCTCTCCGTAAGAGACTGGTATATCGAAAAAGATAAAATTTGGAAAATATTTGACAAATAATATGAACAACAACTTCACTAGCGGATTAAGACTCAAAAATAATCGCCGCAGGACAAGTACTCCGCTCGCAATAAAGAAGCCAGATGACGTCATCCCCGACATCGGCGACAGCATCCGCGTTATCCCTCTCGGCGGAGTTGAGGAGATCGGCCGCAACATGACTGTCATAGAGTATGGTGACGACATAGTCATCGCTGACTGTGGATTCCAATTTACCGACGACGACACTCCCGGTGTCGACTATATATTGCCCAATACGAAATATCTCGAAGAGAGGAAACACAAGATCCGCGCCATCGTCATCACTCACGGCCATCTCGACCATATCGGCGGCATCCCCTACCTCATGGACCGGCTTGGCAACCCTCCGATCTATACACGGGAGATGGGCGCGCTTCTCATCAAGAAACGCCAGACAGAGTTCCCGCAACTTCCGCCTCTTGATATACGCATTGTAGATAAGGACGACAAATCTATCCCATTAAGTCCAAATATGAAAGTGAGATTTTTCGGTGTCACTCACTCTATCCCCGACTCTACCGGCGTCATCATCGAGACTCCTTATGGAGACATCATCACTACCGGCGACGTACGTATTGAAAATGACAACGGTGTGCCAGTAGACAAAGAGGCCGAGCAGTACAAGATGTTTAAAGACAGGAATATTCTCTTATTCACCATGGACTCGACTGGCGTGGAGCAACCGGGATTCTCTCCATCAGAATCTGTGATTTTGAAAAATATTGATGCGATTGTATCAGGTGCACCGGGAAGAATGCTTCTGGCCACTTTCGCCACCCAGGTTGAGCGGGTAATCGAATTTTTTAACATAGCGCGCCGTTATGGCAGAAAGGTTGTGATCGAAGGTCGCAGTATGAAGAACAATGTCGACATCATCAAACACCTCAACCTCGTCGACACCTCTCATATAATTCCTCTCGAAGATATCGCCAAATATCCTCCAAATAAAATCATGATGATAGCTACTGGCGCACAAGGAGAAGAATTTTCCGCCCTGATGAGAATGTCGAACGACACCCATAAATTTATTAAGCTACAGCGTAGTGATACCATTCTCCTATCTTCTTCCATCATTCCTGGCAACGAGAAATCTATCCAGAAGCTCAAGGATAATCTCTACAGACACGACGCAAAAGTCATCACTTACCTTGATTCGAATGTACACACTTCCGGCCACGGCAAACGCGGCGAGATCGAGTGGCTCCACAAACAGATCCCTTATAAATTCTTTATGCCTATCCACGGCCGCCACTTCATGCTCAAGATGCACGCCGAACTCGCAAGACAACTCGGATGCCCGCCGGAAAATATCGTAGTTCCAGATAATGGCAGTATTATTGAAATACAAGATAAGGGCACCAAAATCGTCAAGCTCAAAGAGACAGCGCCTTCTGACGATATCGTGGTAGAAGGACTTTCTATCGGTCCGATCTCCGAAGTGGTTATCCGCGACAGGAAGATGCTTGCCGACGACGGCATATTTGTCATCATGGCTTTGGTCAATATGCGTACGGGCCGGCTCAAGAAATCTCCGGACATCATCGCCCGCGGGTTTGTCTATCTGCGCGAATCACAAGAGCTCTTGAGCGAAGCGCGCCATATTATCAAAAATTCTATTGAGGCCACGACGGTCGGCATGCACCCTATCAACTTCGATTATGCCCGCAATGCTGTAACGGAGGACGTCGCCCGCTTCCTCTTCCAAAAAACCGCCAAAGCCCCGATTGTCATTCCTGTTATTATCGGAGTGTAGGTTATCAAATACGACACTTTTTTCTGTATAAATTCTTAATACGATTTAATTGTCCTATAGGCAGATTAAATCGTATATGTTACAAAATACGCTGCATAACCAAAAGATAACGTATGCCAATTTGTAATGATATATCGTGGTAAATCAGACTAATAGACTTTTAGAACGAGATTCTTTTCTCTTTCCCATTGGGTTAGCAAATTGAGTTCTCGATTGGACCAGCGGCAAGAATGGCCAGTTTTGTGCGGCTTGCATAGCGGGCAAGAATGACGTTTAGACTTCAGGCGTTTTCTCATTTAGCAATTTTACACCATTTACGCTTTGGTATTGACTTCTAAACCCATACGTCTATAATGAATGTACTAAACGTGAACGGCATCCTATACGGGTGCCGTTCTTGTTTTCTGATATATAATTAGCGTATGCTCAGATTTGTTTCAGTTTTTGTATCGGTATTTTTTCTCTCGATCAATTTCGGGGCGGTGCTTTACGTCAACTCGACTTTGCTTAACGGATTTTTCTCGCCTGAGAAAGTAAGTGTACTATTTGTTCTCGGCGCTCTCGGTAATATATTGCTTTTCCTTATCGCGCCGAAGCTCATCGAGACTATTGGCAAAAGATTTTTACTCCTTGTATTCCTCGTTTTGGCCGCCGGTTCAACTTTCATCCTCTCTACCGCGACCGAAGCTTGGGTCATAGCAATTTCATTCCTCATATACTCGAGCATCTTTTTCATAATCTACTACGTCTTCGACATTTTCCTAGAAGAAGTCTCGAAAGATACGCGCACTGGCGAGATCCGCGGGCTCTACATGACAATCCTCAACCTGGGAATCTTGCTTGGCCCTGTGATCCTCGCACTGTTTGCTGTAGATGGAAATCTCACACCGATTTATATCGTAGCCTCATTTGCATTAGTGCCACCAATCCTCGTTGGAATATTTGATCTACATAGCAAAACTCAAGAATGGCACGGCCTCCATAAGCACCATGCCCTGCTTCCCTTCCGACTCTGGTGGCGTACAAAAAGTGTCCGTAGGGCGACACTCGCAAAACTCGTTTTAGAAATCTTTTTTGCCTTGATGGTGATTTACGTACCGATATATCTACACGGCCTTGGATTTGAATGGTCAGAGCTTGGAGTAATGTTTACAGTGATGCTTTTGCCTTTCGTCATACTCGAATGGCCGGCCGGTAAACTTGCCGACAAGCTCTTGGGTGAGAAGGAGCTCATGATAGTCGGGTTTATATTGATGGGCGGCGCACTTATTGCCATGCCATCACTTGGCAAAGTCTTCCTCGCTTGGACAGCAGTGCTACTAGTCTCGCGCATTGGCGCAAGCCTCGTCGAAGTGACGGCGGAGAGTTACTTCTTCAAACACGTGGATGAAAGCGATACTAGACTCATAAGCATTTTCCGCCTCGCGCGCCCGGCGGGGGTTATCGGCGGCGCCGTACTCGGCGCCGCCCTCCTCAACTTCATCTCTTTTGAAAACATTTTCTACGTCCTAGCAGTTATCGTCTTCTTCGGACTCAAAGAAAGTTTGGCGTTAAGAGATACTCTTTAATAAACTCCTAGTAGTTTAAATATTGGAGCAAGATAAGGGTCAAATTGGGTCCCGTATACAGTGGTACCGAAGAGTCCACCTGCCACCACAATGAAGAATAGACCTACTACATTGCGGCAATAAGCGTAACTACGACACTAATTTCACCTAAGATAAGTAAGGTGGCTTTTATATAAAGCCAATATGGCAGATCAAGTAGTTTCTTAAAGCGTAGAAGTTCGAAGATGGCGTAAGTCGTAAGGAACGCTATCGGATAGTGGATAACTAGCGGGTGAAAATCCATATATCTGTATTATAATATATTTCCGGAGAGCACTATTTTGATTCGGAGGAGAAGTTATGTTGGATGTTTTTGGATTGAACGAAAAAGATCTCGAGAAATACCTAGATTCTTTGTATTACTTGAGAGGAAATCTGGCGAAACAATCAGCAGATAACGATCGAGATATTGCAAGAGCGGAACAGAGGATGGCTCTGCTTGAAGTCCAAAACAGAGAAACTGTTTCAGCCACAAAAGCCAGTGCGTAAACTAGGCGCCAGCGGAATTTCCGCTGGCGCCAACTTGTCTATGAATTTAATGGTAAATCGATGGAGTATTTGCTAGATTTAGGACAACTCTTGTAGTCAGAGCTGCGGGATCGGCTAATGGTAGGCCACAGCACTCTGAATGCTGGTATCTAGGTTCGAATCCTAGTCCCGCAGCTCTGACTGAAAGTATTAGTAATCGATCCACCAAAATACAAGACGCCACTCTTGCGAGTAGCGCCTTGCTCTCTAATTATCTAACGGCAGGACAAAATATGTCAAATAGAAACTGTGGATAACTAACACATCCTTAAATACTCCAGTATTTAAGGATGTGTTAGAGACCGATATTTCCGCCGCCGGTGAGGAGGATGGCGATCGTGGCAAAGAGTAGAATAAAGTCGAATTCCCAGCCGGTTTTATCGTGGGCGAAGAATGGCACTCCCCACTTCATCTTCTTCATCCAGATAGCGCCGAGCATTATGATTGCGAGAACAAGCGCTGATAATTGCATGTCTATGCCAAGTATCATTCCTACCGAGCCAAGCGTCTCAAGCAGTCCTATCAACAATACTGCCGCTGCCGGTATCCCTATGGCAGACGCCATCTCCTTGAATTTGCGCAGTTTCGGTATGCCGTGGTAAAGGAAGATAACTGCTATAGCAATCCTTAAAATAAATAAACCGATATCGCCATATTGTAATGACAGAGTAAGCATGAGAACATTATAGCAGAAAAGAAAGGAGGTCGTATGGCAGGCATTCTTGAAATCAAAGAGGAAACGAGGGTTTATCGCTGCGTTTCCTTTTCAACCCGCAAATTAAGCGGCGTTATGTTTTTCTGGGACAAAAGATTTCTGTTGCCGCGCGGTTATCTAATAGAGCTATCAGTACCACCGATACTAATGGATCAACGAGTTGTCTTGCCATTTGAATTTGATGACGGGGCAATAATGTTCATTGTCTTTGGCGAGCTGTCGCCAGAGAATCAAAAAGAAGTAAGGCAGC
>Ga0155122_116_pt1 | contig 6956 bp, 7 predicted proteins | sample RifCSPhighO2_01_FD_106090 | JGI IMG/M metagenome (GOLD analysis project Ga0155122, IMG submission 106090) | Candidatus Zambryskibacteria bacterium RIFCSPHIGHO2_01_FULL_44_22b
TGGCACAAGTAACCACAATGCGGGTGAGAAACCCGCACGCCGAAAGAACAAGGTTTCCCTCTCAACGTTTGTCGGAGAGGGGTTAGTCGGGCCTAAGGAAATGGCGAGAGCCGCATCCGATGGACACACGGTTAATATTCCGTGACTGCATTTCGAAGTGATGGGAGGACGGGGGTAAGTATGTGTCGCGCATTATTGGATTTGACGTCCGTGCTTTGAGGAAGGTTTCTAGGAAAATCCGGAAACCAATATTCCAAGAAGAGCGGAAAGGTTCGGGTTCGCCCGGGCCAATGACGCAAAGCTACTCTCCTAGAAAATTCTCTAAACTTATTCGAGATGCAACCGTACCGCAAACTGAAACAAGTGTTCTCGTCGAGAAGACGTAGGCGAACGAGTGAGAGGTTCCCAAGGAACTCGGCAAAAAAGCAGCCGTAACCTCGGAATAAGGCTTCCCAGCACCACTTTTTGGTTTTAAGATGTAGATATGTACAGCGTATACACATTACAACACTCAATTACCAAAGAGTTATATTTTGGAAAAACAAATAATTTGAAGCGACGATTAGAAGAACATAATAGTGGTAACCAGACTGCTACACATAGACAGAGTGGCGATTGGGTACCAGTTTACGTTGAAATCTATCGCTCGAAAGTAGATGCAGACAGGAGAGAAGACAGATTGAAACAGCATGGTAGAGCAAAGCAAGAATTAGTAAAAAGAATTCAATCGTCGCTTCTAAATTAAAACCAAAAAGTGGTGCTGGGCGCAGCTAAAGTTTCTCTGGCAACTGTTTACCAAAAACACAGCTCCCTGCGAACTCGCAAGAGGATGTATAGGGGGTGACACCTGACCAATGCCAGAAGGTTAAACATGGGTGGTCTTATTATCTTCGGATAACAAGGCTCGGTTATGTAAGCCCTGGTGAATGTCGGCCGTAACTATAACGGTCCTAAGGTTCTGGAACTTTGTAAAGCAAGGTTTCAGAAGGACTGGGACTGTTTAGATACGGAATAAACAGTTGAATGTAAATGCACAATTCGTGCAAAGCTATCTCTTCTTACAGTGATGTAAGAATGGTCCTAAAAAACACATGGCTATATGCTGGGAAGTCCTGAGTTAAATCGAAGGACGATCAGCAGGGAAGATAAGATTATCCAATAGTGGAAATAAGAAATCAGGAGAGGCGCGGGAATGTCAGACGGTCCTATTAAGTAACTCCGCGATCCTTACGAGGAACTCAGCTCTCTAGACACTGGAAAAATTCCAGATGGGAGAAGGCTCAAAGCGTTTAGCTGAGCAATTGAGCTTCGAAAGCCTCTCTGATGGGTGGGAAGTATTTCCCTCCTGGTTGAGAAGTTGTGGTTATATGTACTGTCTAGGACTAGGGCAGAGACCACAGCTTCTCAATCGAACTGTTCTTTAATATAAGACGATTTAATCAAATCGTCTCCACTATTGGGTAATCTTATCCCCTCAGATACCACACGCTGTGCTTCCAAGTTTTTGGAAGAAGATATGGTACCGTTTTAAGGAATAACGCAGCGAAATTCCTTGTCTGGTAAGTTCAGACGCGCACGAATGGTGTAATGACTGGAGAACTGTCTCGGGAACTTGCTCGGTGAAAATACAATACCGGTGAAGATGCCGGTTTCCTGCAGTTAGACGAAAAGACCCCAGGAGCTTTACTGCAACTTGATATTGAGCTTACGGTTACGATGCGTAGCATAGATGGGAGACTTTGATGGCGCGTTCTCGGATGCGCCGGAGTCGTCAGTGAAATACCATTCTTCTAGATTGTAAGTTCTAACCTCGACGGAAAAAACGGCGAGAAACAGTATCTGGCGGGCAGTTTGAGTGGGGCGCTCTCCTTGAGGACGCGAATCATTTCGTTTCCTCAATATCGGGCGCCCCATGAGGAATAATCCACCTCAAAACAAATAAATAGGGGGACTTTCGCGAGTCATCGCGATTGGAAAAGTTGGTTATATCGGGAAATCCCCAGCACTTTAATTTAAGTGCTGGACAATTCCGAGGATAATCTTCAACACTAATTTTTGGAAAAAAATGAGGAGCAACAGAATTGTCGCTCCTCGCCAAGCCAAGTATCGGCTTAATGCCATGAAGTGATGATTGACATGACTGCAACAAAAATAGTCAATGCGACCATCTTCCGCTTCCACACTAATCCCAAATCCCATTGAGGTAAGTAGGAAAGCGGAATGAAAGGAACGAAATCCCTTGCTCACGATCCATGGCAGGCCAATCGTGAAGAGGATGACGAAAAGTGTTAAGCCCCAGAACAGGGCAAACCTCACTATGTCGAAATGGCCTTGGTACATTTTTACACCTCCTGCCACAATGGTACTATAATTAATAGTTTTGTCAAGTAAAATCTTGACTCCAAAAATTAGTGTTGAAGATTCCGTAGAGACTACAACCCAACCATCCTGTATAATTAAGGATGAAGATATAGTCCGATCTTATTGGTAACAGTAAGTCTTGCACAAGCAAGAACCCATGAACACTAAAGCTATTAGTGAAATCAAGAATAGTCTGTTTTTGACAGAGCGTCAGCGAGAAATAATTTTCGGCACGCTACTCGGAGACGGACATCTTGAGACACAAAATAGCGGTAAAACCTACAGATTAAAAATCGAGCATTGTGATGCTCAGAGAGAATATTTGGAATGGTTTTACCAAGAGTTCAAATCATGGACACCAAGCCAACCTTATACAAAGGTTAAAAATGGGAATGTATATGTGGGGATAAGAACTTATTCTCACGAGTCACTTCAAACATACGGAAAGATTTTCTACCGACAAGGTCAGAAAGTCATTCCTAAAGTAATCGAAAAGTTGCTTACTCCATTAAGCTTGGCGATATGGTTTATGGATGATGGTTCGCTCAAATCTAATAAACACCGAACTTATATAATACATACGCTCGGGTACAAAAGAGATGAGCTAGAAAAAGTTCAGAAGGTTTTATTCAAAAAATTTGACCTTCAAACATCACTTCATAGACAGAAAGAAAAGTATTGGAGATTGTACGTACAGTCTCCATCGGCTGATAAGTTTAAGCGACTTGTTGAGCCGTATATACTTCCATCCATGAGATATAAATTGGGGAACAAGAATGCCTAAAATGTAACGGAGGATTCTAAAGGTCAGCTAGGCGCGAATGGAAACCGTGCCGATAGTGTAATGGCACAAGCTGGCTTGACTGCGAGGCGTACATGCCAAGCAGATGCGAAAGCAGAGCATAGTGAGCCGATGGTCCGTATTAGAGGCGGCCAGAGATCAAAGGATAAAAGCTACCCTGGGGATAACAGGCTGGTTGCGCCTAAGCGTCCATAGCGACGGCGCAGTTCGGCACCTCGATGTCGGCTCAACTTATCCTGGAGGTGGAGAAGCTTCCAAGGGTATGGCTGTTCGCCATTTAAAAAGTTACGCGAGCTGGGTTCAGACCGTTCAGAGTGTGAAAAGATCATGCTTTGAACAGTCTGCGCCCCTAGGACTAGAGGAGAGATTCAATCAATCACGGCGGCTCTTAGTAGTGATACTAAGATGATCAGTCAGCTGATATCGGTGGAGTCCTAACCCAACATATGTTAGGATAGGATAATACCGAGGGAATCATGAAAAATATTTCGTCAGAACAAAAATCTTATCTCGCAGGCTTTCTTGACGGAGATGGAAGTATTTATGTGCGTTTGAAACCAAATATAACTTATAAGTTTGGATATCAAATGATTGCATATGTAGCTTTCTTCCAATCAGCAAAGCACAGAGAAGAGTTTGAGAGAGTGTGTAAGTTAATACCGTTTGGAATGATGAGAATCAGGAAAGATGGAATACTTGAATACACAATATCCAGACAAGAAGAAATTATAGAATTTCTTCTACAGATTAAGAATTATCTTGTCATGAAGAAACCTCAAGCAGAATTAGTGCTTGAAGTAATGAAATTAAGGAAAGATATTCAAACTCAAAAAGATTTTAATGTTTTGATGAATAAAATTGATCAATTCAGAGAGTTAAACTACTCAAAGAAAAGAAAGATTCGTGAACCCGTAGAGACTATATGCTGAACATCTCATTGAGATGAATATATAGTCCATTCCTTACAGTAATGTGAGAAAAGAAGCGTGAGACAGGTTGGACTCCTATCTACTGCAGGCGTTTGGTTTTTGAGGAGAGCTACTTCCAGTACGAGAGGACCGAAGTGGACTGACCTCTGGTGTACCGGCTCTACTGCCAAGTGGACCGCCGGGTAGCTAAGTCGGGAACGGATAAATTCTGAAAGCATCTAAGAATGAAGCCAACTCCAAGATTAGAAACCGTTAAGAGCCCTGGGAGATTACCAGGTTGATAGGCGTTAGGTGTAAGCGCGGTAACGCGTTGAGCCGAGACGTACTAATTGCTCGAATTCCTATTAGGAAACTTGAAAATCACTTATCTTTTTTCTGCTTGTTTATTAAATCGAGTATTGTGTGCTAGTGCTTCGTCGCCGGGGCCACACCCGATCCCATTCCGAACTCGGAAGTTAAGCCCGGTTGAGGCGATGATAGTGGAAACGCGAAAGTAGCTAGGCGCTAGCATAGAGTACTTGATATAATGTCTTAATGAATAAATGGTCTCGCAAGAGGAAGAGAATTATTGTCTCCCTTGTGTTTTTTGTATTTGTGATTCTTGTCGCGGTACCGGCATATCTTTTGTTCTACAAACCGCCGACTTGTTTTGACAATAAAAGAAATGGCGATGAGACTGGCGTAGACTGTGGTGGCTCCTGCCAGCTTCTTTGTACTTCTGAATCATTGCCTCTGATAATCAAAGGTGACCCGCAAGTTCTTAAAGTCAAAGAAGGTGTTTTCGAAGTGGTTGCTCTGGTGGATAACCCGAATACGGACGCCGAAATTTATAAAGCCAAATATTTTATCAGGCTCTATAGTGCTCAAAGTATTGCTCCTACGCGTGTCATTGAAGGTGAAACTTTCGTGCCGAAAGGAGCGAAATTTGCCATCTTTGAAGGACCTTTTACAACTAGCGACGGAATTATTCCCATCAAAGCCACCATCGAATGGCGCGAAGATTCTCTGGAATGGAAGAAAAATACTTCGCAGGTACCGAAACTTATAGTGGTGAGCAAATCGGTTTCCAGGGAAGACTCTGTTCCGAGACTCGATGCCGTTATCGAAAACTCTTCTCTCAAAAGCGTATCGAATGTCGATGTAATCGCGCTTATCTATAATGATAAAGGCACTATTTTTGCCGCTTCAAAAACTTTCATAGATAGTCTTGCGGCTGGTGCTAATGCCCCGATAGTTTTCAGCTGGCCGGAACCATTTAGTGAAAAGGTTATAAATGCAGATATTATTCTTCGTGTTTTGCCCGATCGAAGTTTTATAAGATGAGGATTGTTGACAGACTTCACGTTGATTGGTTTCTCTTTGCCCCGGCTTTTCTCATTTCACTTGCGGGGCTTGTGACGATGAACTCGTTTTCCGGAGAAAATTATTTCTTTTTCCGCCAGAGTATTTGGCTTCTCATAGTAGTTATAATATTTTTTGCGGCGACTGCTATCGATTGGCGATTTATGCGCCAGACACGCGTTATCGTAGCCATCTTTTTTGCAACACTTTTTGCTCTTGTCCTCCTATCTCTTATTGGTCAGGCGGCCAAAGGTGCGGAACGCTGGCTTCGTCTCGGCCCTGTAGCATTCCAGCCGTTTGATCTGGCGCGAATTTCCATCGTTCTTCTTTTGGCCAAATATTTTTCGCGGCGGCATGTGGAAATTAGAAACATTAGGCACATATTGGTTTCTGGATTTTATGCTCTTGTTATCTTTATACCACTTTTTCTCCAGCCGAATTTCAGCGGCGGAGTTGTAATCGCCAGTGTCTGGTTGGGCATGGTGCTGGTATCAGGTATCTCCAAAAAACATCTTTTGGCAGTAGTAGTTGGCGGGGCACTCGCGTTTATTGTTCTATGGTCATTTCTTCTCGCTCCTTATCAGAAAGCTCGTGTCATATCATTTATCCATCCTTTGGCTGATGTCAGAGGCGCTGGCTACAATGCTTATCAGTCGACGATAGCTGTCGGTTCGGGACAAATTTTTGGCAAAGGCATCGGGCAAGGTAGCCAATCGAAACTTCTTTATCTGCCGGAATATGAGACAGATTTTATTTTTGCAGCCTTTACCGAAGAGTGGGGATTTGTCGGGGCGGGGATACTGCTCGCCTTATTTCTAATGCTGTTATTTCGGATCGTTAACAATGCTGAACGAGCGGCTACGAACTTCGAAGCCCTCTTGGGACTTGGGGTGGCAATACTTTTTGCGATTCACCTCGTCATCCACGTGGGCATGAATATGGGGATGTTGCCGGTAACCGGGCTCACTTTGCCATTTATGAGCTACGGCGGCTCGCATTTACTAGTAGAGTGGCTGACGCTTGGAATTCTCTCGAGCAATACACGCCACTCCCGTGGCCCGAGAGTTCTATAAATATCTTTTGAAAGTTTCTTTCAGCACTTTTTCCAAAGAGAACTTTTCTTTCACAGATTTTTTTAGAAAATCGCCAAGGCGATCGCGCATACGTGGATTGTCATAGAAGAGTACGAGAGAAGAAAGAAGAGCTTCGGAGTCATCACTCGGAATAAGGGCTCCACTAATGCCAGACTCAATTATCTCCGGTATGCCGCCAACTGAAGTAGCTATCACCGGTAGTCCTGCAAATCCGGCTTCGAGAAGAGCGTAGGGCAGAGCTTCGGAACGACTAGGCATCACAAATATATCAAAGCTTGAAAGATAAGTTCTCGCATTCTCGACAAATCCTCGGAAGTCTACGGAATCATAAATACCTAGATTTCTAGCCATATTTTCGAGATTTTCTCTCTCTTCTCCATCACCCATGATAACTAGTTTTGCTTCTCTGTTTTTTATAAATTTGCTCCA
>Ga0155122_119_pt1 | contig 5968 bp, 7 predicted proteins | sample RifCSPhighO2_01_FD_106090 | JGI IMG/M metagenome (GOLD analysis project Ga0155122, IMG submission 106090) | Candidatus Zambryskibacteria bacterium RIFCSPHIGHO2_01_FULL_44_22b
GGGGTGGCTTGGCTAGCGAAAATGCCAGCAAAACCAGGAAAGCTCGATACCTTTGCAAACTGTATCAAAGACAGTGATGCCATATTCTACGGTGCCTTCTGGTGTTCGCACTGCCAGAACCAGAAAGCCATGTTCGGCTCTTCCTCGAAACTCCTTCCTTATATAGAGTGCTCGACTCCCGATGGTAAAAATCAGTTGCCTGTCTGTAAGGAAGCTGGCGTTACGGGTTATCCCACATGGACATTTGCCAACGGCACGCGCGAAGGCGGTGAAGTCTCGCTCCAGCGTTTGAGTGAATTAACGAGCTGTCCGTTGCCTGAATAAATTATGCTCTTACCTTACGTCGTTTTAGCATCACACATTCTATTTGTAGTATTTTTCATTTCGATTGTTGCTAAAAATTCTTTGGCGCATTGGATTGGCAAAAACGCCATCGCGCTATCGTTTCTAACGTCGCTCGCCGCCGTAGGCGGCTCGCTCTTCTATTCCGAGATCATGGGTTTCGAGCCGTGCGTGCTCTGCTGGTGGATACGTGTGTTTCTCTTCCCCCTGGTCATTATATTTGGTGTCGCGCTCGGCCGCCCAATAACGCAAAACGCATTTTCTTACTCTGTGCCGCTCGCACTTCTTGCCGCTATTGTCTCACTCTATTTTTCTTACGCTTCTCTTGGCGGCAGTGCTATATTGCCATGCACCGCCGAAGGCGGTGCATGCTCACGTGTGTATGTCAAAGCATTTGGTTACATCACCATACCAATCATGTCTTTAACGGTAAGTCTGTTTGTTCTTCTCTTTGCATGGGCACACAAACTTTTTAAAAAAACGCCTGCCAATTGACCTAAATTCTAATTGTTCTAATTATTCTAAACCATTGGAATTTATTTAGGTCAATTAGGTTAATTAGAATAATTAGGGTAATTTAATGTTATGTTTATTGATGAAATAAACTTACATATGAGGGCTGGTCGCGGTGGCGACGGCGTAGTGCGCTGGCTACACGAGAAGGGTAGGGATCATGGCGGTCCCTCCGGTGGCAATGGTGGTAAGGGAGGGAATGTCTTTGCGCGAGCTGTTCGCGACGTAGGCATCCTTTCGGCATATAGAAATGTCAAAGAATTTAGCGCGGCGCGCGGCGGGAACGGCGCCAAAGATTTGAAGCAAGGAGCTACTGGCGAAGATGTTGAAGTCAAACTTCCGGTCGGTTCGCGCCTGACCAATCTTGAGACAGGGCACGTTATCGAACTTCTCCAAGACGAAGAGAAAGTTCTCTTACTTCACGCGGTCGCGGCGGTTTGGGCAACGCTCATTTCAAATCATCCATTAATATAAGACCGAGACAATCTACGGAAGGAGAGGTGGGCGAAGAAGCGGATTTCCATATAGAACTTTTGCTAGTGGTCGATGTCGGCATCATCGGTCTGCCGAATGCCGGGAAGTCGAGTCTCTTAAACGCTCTGACTTCTGCACATTCTAAAGTTGGAGACTTCCAGTTCACCACCCTTGAGCCAGCTTTAGGGGATCTCTACGGATTGGTCCTAGCCGATATCCCCGGACTTATAGAAGGAGCAAGTTCGGGCAAGGGCTTGGGGCACAAATTTCTCCGCCATGTTGAACGCACCAAAACACTCATGCACTGCATATCTTGTGAGCTTGATAATCCGCTCGAGGCCTATAGAGTGGTTCGAAACGAACTTGAGCTTTATAATAAAGAACTGGTAAAGAAACCGGAACTGGTGGTATTGACCAAGACCGACACTGTGTCCAAAGAAGACGTAGAGAAGAAGATGAAGATTTTAGAAAAAGTCAGCGATAAAGTTATGGCGGTTTCAGCAATAGACGATGAATCACTTAAAAATTTGAAAAAATGCCTTACAAACTGACAATCGGATTAGAGGTGCATGCGGAGCTCAATACCAAAACGAAGATGTTTTGTAATTCCGCTAACCACCCGGATGAGAAAAAGCCTAATTCCAACGTCTGCCCGGTTTGTATGGGTTACCCAGGGACTCTTCCGGTTATCAATAAAGAAGCTATCAGAAGTATTTTGCGCCTGGGAGTGGCGGTTGGAGGAGAGCTTGCCGATTTTGCGGAATTCGACCGCAAAAACTATTTCTACCCGGATATTCCCAAAGGCTATCAGATCAGCCAGTATAAACGTCCTTTGGTAAAAGGCGGAGTTTTAAATGGTGTGCAATTGACCAGAGTACATCTAGAAGAAGACGCTGCTAAAAGTTCTCACGAAGGCGGTGATTATAGTTTGGTGGATTTTAACCGTGCAGGGGTACCACTGATGGAGCTTGTTACAGAGCCGGTGATGCACACGGCTGAAGAAGCTATGAGGTTTGCCAAAGAGCTTCAGCTTCTACTCCAGTATTTGAATATTTCTGACGCCAATATGGAGAAAGGCGAAATGCGCGTCGAAGCTAATATATCCGTGTCAAGGGCGCCCCTTGACATGTTGGGAACCAAAGTCGAGGTGAAGAATATTAATTCGTTTAGGGCGGTGGGGAAGGCTATTGAATACGAATTCAAAAGGCAGACTGAACTTTTGGAGAAAGGCGAAAAAGTGGTGCAGGAGACTAGGGGATGGGACGAAGACATCCGGGCGGACGGAAATATCCGGGGGATATTTCCGCAGTCAGGCGAGACTTTCTCCCAGAGACTGAAGGAGTCTGCGCACGACTACCGCTACTTCCCAGAGCCGGATCTGCCTAAACTTTTCATAAACGAAGTACCCGATTTAGCAAGAACGGTTCTTGCTAAAAGTTTGCCGGAATTGCCGTGGAAAAAAAGGGAAAGGTTATTAAAACTCGGCATAACCGCGGAACACGCCGAGATTTATGTGACCCAGAGTGAGTGGGGGAGGGTGTTTAATGAGGTAATTAAGGTGTTGGAAAGCACAAAGCACAATAAACAAAACACAAATAAAGCACAGAACACAGAGCACAAAGCACAAATAGACAAAATTAAGTTAGCGTCAAATTACATAACAAATGAATTAAAGAAACCAGTTGAACCGAAAGAATTGGTTGAGGTTGTAAATATGATAGAGGCCGGAGAGATCTCATCCAAAGGGGCAAAAGGAGTACTAAGAGTTTTGGAAGAAAGGGGCGGGAGAGCTAGGGAGATAGCGGAGAGAGAGAATTTAATGCAGGAGAGTGATCCGGATATTTTAAATAAGTGGATAGATGACGTGTTGAGTGATCACAAAGAAGTGCCTATAGATTTCCTGATAGGGGAGGTAATGAAAAAGTCTAAAGGAAGAGCAAATCCGGTAGCGGTTAGAGAACTTATTGAAAAGAGCAAAGTATAGTAAACAAAACACAAACGGTTTATAGTACTGACTTATCTAAAATACCACTAAATATTTTCCTTAACTCTTCAGCTTCTTGCAATAAAGCTTGTTGCACTCTAACTTCAGAATCTATTGGCTCACTCAAATTTAACCACAGGCAACTTTCCTTTGCCTCTTTTCTACAAATCCTAATTCTGTAAATGAAATCTTTTCTGCTTAATGACTCATTAGCTTCGATATAATTAGCAGCTTGCGATCCAGAAGATCTTACTAATTGTTTTGCGTACTCGATATTAGAAATAGTTCTTGGAAGTTTTTTAACATAATCTCTGCAACTTTTTGCAAATCTATACGTTCTCTCTTCTAGTTCTCTATATCTGTTTGTGTTTTCCATCACTATCTATTTTGTGTTTTATTTGGGCTTTGTGCAATCTGTGCTTTGTGCTTTTAGAAATTAATCTTCTTCGTGTTTTATGATCAACTTTTTAATCTTCTTCTCCGCATTACTTTTATTGGTGCCGCCTTCAATGTCGTTGATGATGTCCTCCAATGCTGACAACTTATATACACGATAGTTATTCATAGGATGTCTAGAGGCACGGAATTTGCCTGATTTGTCCCAATTGCGGAGGGTTAGGGTAGAGACTCCGAGGATCTCTGCCGCTTCCTTTATAGAAAAATATATTTCTTTCATATGTAAGCTATATAAACATTAATAATGTCTTATATATCAGTTTATAAGAGTTAGTAAGCACTAGCAAGGTATATATGGGGACAAGTAAAATAAATTTCGCTCATTAAGGTCAGACCTTAAGAATTCTGAATTCAAAGGTCTGACCTTTCCCCACAAAATCTATTTCAGTTGTCCCCAGTTCTCCACACTTTATCCATACAGTTTTCCCCATACGGGTTTATAATTTATAGTAATGAAAGATTCTCTTTTCTTCGAGGGAAAAGAATATATCTCGGCAAAACGAGGGGCAAACGAGATTGGCTATGCATCTGACTATATTGGACAACTTTGTCGCGCGAAAAAAATTCCGTCGAGGCTTGTCGGCAGAACTTGGTACGTTGAGCGTGAATCTTTGATCGAACATAAGCAAAATAATCACGCTGGAAAAATAAAAACGCAAATAATTTATGAGACAGAAAATTTACCTCGGCTACCCGAGTTAACTCGTAAAATACTGCCTAAAAAACCTCTTTTCTCGGCAACATTAGTCAAAGAATCTCTGGCAATATCTCTCGGATTATTGGTGGCGGTAAGCGCTGGTTTGGCTACTTTGGAACAAACTAATCCGAAAACTCTTGTTCAAGTAGAGAGTCTCTCGGCAAAAGTGGAGGAACAAGTTAGCGCATCAGTTCTAGAGGGTGTCAATGAAGTGATCAAGACCATTATCGCCGGATTTAATAATTTGAAAGACTTTGCGTTCAATAGAGTTTTCATCGCCTCTGAAAAAGTGCCAGAGGCAAAGCCCAAAACACAAACTACACAAAACACAAATAAAACACAGAGCACAAAACCAGAAAGCACAAACGAAAATGTTAGGCCGCCACTTGCACTCACTACTCCGGGGCCGGCGCCTATCACTATCGATTCGTTGCGCACAGATCTAAAACGAGAATTGGAAAATTATGTCAGAGCGCAAATTGGTACTGCTCTTGCTCCACAAATAATTTACCAATCAGGTCCTACTATCAATACACCGATTCTTCGGCAAGAAATTTTGCTCGCTGATACGAGGCCGACAGTAACAAGACAAAGCTCAAGCGATATTGACCATGGGAGTTCTGTACTCTCTCGCCTTTCTGACGGTGGCACTCTCACCAACTCTACTCTGACGGGAGCTACGCTCTCTGGTCCCTTGGGAAGCTTCACTAACTTTACTTTCAGTTTCGCCACCGGTACATCAGCCACCACTACCAACTTCTTCTCCACCACCGCATCTTCCACCAGTCTTTTCTTCACCACTGGAAATGGCGGCAACTTTACATCCACTGGACTTGGCACTTTTGCCAACCTTTTACTTAACGGCTCATCAACTCTGCAAAACTTCACTTTCGCCAACGCGACAGGTACCAACGCTACGACCACCAACTTCTTCTCTACCACTGCATCATCAACCAATCTTTTCTCCGCTAGCGCCAATATTGGCACTATCACCACTGCCGCCACCACTACCATCACCGGCGCGTTTGCCGGCATCACCTTCTCTGGCACAGGGAATCACGATATCACCGCAACAGGAGGTACCCTTCGCATCGGTTCCAATACCATCATCGGCAACATTGAAGCATTAGACGACACCGTAGACATCGGTACTGCTGGAGTGCGCTTCGACAAAATCTATGCCAATGAAGTTAATGCCACTACTCTCGTCGGTACGCTCACCGGAGGCAACCTTGTAGCAGAAACTTTTACTATCAACTCAGACAATGCCACCGTAGATACAGAGGATGCGAATCTTTCATTTGAGCGCGGTAGCACTGGCTCCTCCCCCAACGCGCTTATGACATGGAATTCCGCCCGCAATGAGTTCCAGTTTAATTCAGGCATGAGGATAACAAATACTATTGGCGCCACCACCACATTGATATTGGACAGTGGCAGTCTCGGTATCGCCACAAGCACTCCTTACGCCCAGTTCGCGGTTGTCAGTAACGGCACATCTG
>Ga0155122_103_pt1 | contig 2009 bp, 2 predicted proteins | sample RifCSPhighO2_01_FD_106090 | JGI IMG/M metagenome (GOLD analysis project Ga0155122, IMG submission 106090) | Candidatus Zambryskibacteria bacterium RIFCSPHIGHO2_01_FULL_44_22b
CTCATCCTTTAGTCATGGACGCCCTAGCGGAAATGTCCGAGGCTCAAATGCAAATGCGCTTGACCCACCCTCCCGTTCGCGCGCAATATCCCTGCCGTGGGAGAAAGAGAAGACGGCGGGGATGCTCCCTAGAATTTAAAGTTTCTGTAAAGTCGCTAGTTTTTTGTTATCAAATGTAATGTCCCCGACTTTTTTCTCTATTTCATCTAAAGAAATCCCATATTTAATCTTGTAAACTCTGCCCACAGAAGAAAACAGGGCGGGTTTATAATTGAAGCCTAAAATCTCAGCACACATCTTCACATCATCTTCAGATTGTCCCTCAATTTCCACAAATGGTTCTAGTCCAGGCCACTTGTCTATTGTGATTTCTACCTCTTTCATTTTCCAGAGCTCTCGTTTTGATTCTTGGTACGCCTTTTTCTCACATCCGATTGATTCAAGTAGTTTGATTGCATTATCAAAACTATCTATCTTCAACTGAATTTCTTTCTGGTCTTCTATATTAGAACCCGTAATCATTTTAAGAGCGAGGGTGATTTTATCACCCTCGTCGCGGACTCTCAACCATGCATCATTGGATCTATTTTCTTTGGGTAGATGGAAATTATATCGCCTTTGCCCATATTCCGATCTGACAAGGGTCGCCCCTTTCTGTCTTAGAATGCTTCTAATCTCTTCTTTATCTATATTTAAAAATTTCGCTTCAAATTCAATCATAATTCTGTATAATACTATACATTCGTTAATTTAATAATATGAGAAAAATACTAGTTACTGGGGCCTCGGGAATTATCGGATAGCTACGAGGATTCGACTGGCAAAGAATTCGTCTACAAATTAACGGGTAGGATTGAAGCCTTATTTTAGAGACATCAAGTGTAAGAGTTAGTTGTTAGTTTTTGCTACATACAAACAAACACTTGCGCAGGCTTATAAATTGTGTTATTTTTGCGCCAGAAGAAGCCCGTAGTGGGTTTCTAAAACTGAACCTTTTAGAAGGAGATGGCCATGAAGAAGGAGGTAATGTCTTCGGAACGTTTGGCGGCCTCACTGGCCATTCCAGACATGACGGATCCGAAAAACGGCATTCACGCCATCAACCTTGTGGTTGAAAACGTGAATAAGGCATTGAGAAATGCTTATGCAGAAGCTGTTTTCGAAGAGATCCGTACAAGCCCGAAAGTTCCAGAAAAAGAGAATTTCGATGATCTTCTCTTCCCTTCTGACAACGCAGGGCGGTCTTCACGCTATACGCGGTATGTTACTCCTGACACGGTCTTGAGGACGCATACTTCGGCGGCAATTCCAGGCTGGCTCAGAAATGCGGCCAAAGGAGGGCGCCTCGAGGATACCATCGTCGTACTGCCTGGGCTCTGCTATCGCCGCGATGTGGTCGACAAAACTCATTGTGGAGAGCTCCACCAGATGGATGTTTGGCGAATCAGGCGAGGTAATCCTCGTTTCAATCGTCCCGACCTTATTCATCTGGTCGAGACAATCTTGGGTAGCGTTGTTCCAGAATATAAGTACCGCGCCAATGAGGTAAAGCATCCCTACACTATCAACGGCCTCGAGGTAGAGGTTTTGGTGAATGGGGGTTGGCTCGAAATCCTCGAGTGCGGCGAAGCTCATCCGACGGTTCTTGAAAACAGCGGCCTTGACTCGTGTGAATACTCTGGACTTGCTCTTGGAATGGGGCTCGACCGACTTGTCATGATCGTCAAAGGGGTCGAAGATATCCGCATCTTAAGGTCCGAGGACCCACGGATAAAGCGTCAGATGGTCAACCTCGATAAGTTCGTCGTGGTGTCCGACCAACCGGCCACAAAAAGGGTACTCTCATACTCTACTTCTACAGACAAAACCGAGGAGGATGTCTGCGAGGAGATTCGTGACGAACTTGGACAGGAAGCTGTCTATATCGAGGAAATTCAGTACTCTGAGATGCTCTACGAGCAGTTACCGTCCAAGGCAAGGGAGAATCTCGGTATCCGTCCTGATCAGAA